>Ga0209603_1000243_pt1 | contig 69625 bp, 85 predicted proteins | sample COGITO_mtgs_1206_FD_184812 | JGI IMG/M metagenome (GOLD analysis project Ga0209603, IMG submission 184812) | Pelagic marine microbial communities from North Sea - COGITO_mtgs_120607 (SPAdes) (version 2) | ecosystem: Environmental > Aquatic > Marine > Epipelagic ...
CTCTATTAGAAATTCGTTCTTTGTGTATATATACTGCCAAGTAAGTCCATGGATAGGAGGTTTACCATTGTTGTCGTAAAACGTGTATCTAACGTAATAATGTGTTAGCCACACACGTTTTTTGCTACCGGTTACTACAGGCAACCATGCAAACTTCTTGACATACTTGTGTTGATCAGGAAGTTTGCTACCGTAGTAGCCATGCCCCATCATATTATTTTAAAATGTCTACAATAGTATATGCTAGTTGACGGAACCATTCTTCGTCGTGTCCGCGAGTAGTTTCTGCGGCGGTACCAATACGGATACCGCTTGTTTCTACAAAGCTACGTGGATCATTAGGTACGCCATTCTTGTTAACTGTAATGCCGTTTGCTTCTAACAAGTCTGCTGCTTCACGTCCACTGTGCTTGCTCTTGCTCAAGTCCATAAGAATGATGTGGCTATCGGTTCCGCCTGTTTGTACACTAAAGCCTTCGTTAATAAACACGTCACACATTGCTTGTGCGTTGCGTACTACGTCCTGTGCATAACTGATGTATGACGCTGTACTAGCTTCAATAAAGCATTGTGCTTTAGCTGCAATAATGTGCATTAATGGACCGCCTTGTGTGCCAGGAAAGATAGCACTGTTAATCTGTCTTGTTAATGCACTGTTGTTCCACAAGATGATGCCGCCTCTAGGGCCGCGTAGCGTCTTGTGTGTAGTTGATGTAACTACGTCTGCATATTCTACAGGATTAGGATATGCACCGCCTGCAATAAGCCCTGAGTAGTGTGCCATATCTACAACAAGGAAAGCATCTACACTGTCTGCAATCTCACGGAACCTTGCCCAATCAATTACTCTAGGATAGGCACTAGCACCTGCTACAATAACGTGCGGCTGCACATCAAGCGCCTGTGCTTGAATAGCATCGTAATCAAGGAAGCCATTAGCATCTACACCGTAAGCATAACAATCGTATATCTTACCCGAGATGTTAGGTGCGCTACCGTGTGATAAGTGTCCGCCACTTGCTAGGTCCATACCCAGCAAACGATCACCTGGCTGCATTAGTGCTTGATATACTGCTGTGTTTGCATTAGCGCCCGAGTGCGGTTGTACGTTTGCAAACTTTGCTCCGTACAAACTACACAGTGTATCAATAGCAAGTTGCTCAATCTCATCCATATGCTCGCAACCGTTGTAGTAACGCTTGCCTGGATATCCTTCTGCATACTTGTTTGTAAATACACTGCCTGCTAGATCCATAACTGCTTGACTAGCAAAGTTCTCACTTGCAATTAGTTCAACAGTAGATTCTTGCCGTGCTGCTTCCCTGTTTAAAATTTGATAAATTCTATTGTCCATAATTCTTCCTTATACCGCCATTGGCGCTTTAATCGTGTCCATTGGATCGTATCCTACTAGTCTGTAGTCGCTGGTTTTAGTTTGCAATAACTCATCTAGTGATGTAAATTCTGGCATCTCTAGTATAGGGCCATTGCGCGGCGAGCGCTCTAGTTGTTGCTTAACTTGATCAAAGTGATTATTATAGATGTGACAATCGCCACCAGTCCATATAAATTCACCTAAATCTAAATTGCAAATTTGTGCAAGCATATGAGTAAGCAAACTATATGATGCAATATTAAACGGTACACCTAAGAACATATCAGCACTGCGTTGGTACAATTGACAACTAAGTTTGTTGTTAATTACTCTAAACTGTGCCAATGTATGACACGGAGGCAGTGTCATGTCTTCTAGCTGATTGGGGTTCCACGCACTTAAAATAATACGGCGGCTATCAGGATCGTTTTTAAGCTGATGAATAATAGTACGAATCTGGTCAAAGCCTTCATCGTTAAAGTCGCGCCACTGATGTCCATACACAGGGCCGAGCTCACCGTTCACATAACCTAATGCTACACCTTGATTATTTGCATTAGCAGTCCAAATAGTAGTCTTGTGTTCTAGTTCGCTGCGGTCTTTTTCAAACAACAATTCAGCAAGCCTGCGCTCGTCTGTGCTGCCTTCTAAGAACCATAGTAGCTCACTGACAACACTCTTCCAAGCAAGTTTCTTAGTAGTAACTGCTGGAAAGTTGCTGTGCCGTAGGGGAAATCGCATTTGATAACCAAACACACTACGTGTACCTACGCCTGTTCTATCGCTTACATCTTCTCCGTACTCTAAAATATGTTCAAGTGCATCTAAATATTGCTTCATGTTTTGCGTTTTTCCCAAATTTCAAATGTTACACCTGTTTCGTGTATTACCGTAGTTAGTTCGAATAATGATTCGATCTTTTTCAATGGAAGAAATGTATCACACGCATACTCACCCGGGATACGACTGATATAAAACTCGTCAATAACGCCCAATGTCTGTTCGATAATGTTAGGACCACCAATCACCCAAGTAATCAAACCAGGATGTTCTTCTGCAAGACGTTGCACACTTAGATTAAGATCCCCACTAATATATTTGTCAGCACCTGGGTATTCTGCAGGACGAGTAGTTGCTAGTACGTTTGTACGCTTGGGCAACGGACGCGGCATATGAGGATCGTCCCAAGTAGTAGATCCCATTACAACAACATGTCCTGCTGTATTCTCTTTAAACCATTTAAGGTCTGTGCTGTTATGTGGCCACGGCAGTGTACCGTCTTTGCTTACACCGCCTTTATCGTCACATGCTAGGATTGCTTTAATTGCCATCTCCAGGCTCCTTTGAAAAGTGTTCTTCGTACTTATTAGGTACGCCCTCCCAAATGTCTGCATCTGGCATCGGGTCTTTTTGTTCAGTAATGTTAGGCCATTCATTGCTATATATTGTATTAATTTCAATCCACTTTGACCTATCCGGTTCATAAATGGCATTGTCTGCAACAATTGCGTTAACAGGACATTCCGGCTCACATACTCCGCAATCAATACATTCGTCTGGATTAATTACTAGAAAGTTTTCACCCTCATAAAAGCAATCTACTGGACAAACTGATACACAGTCAGTATGCTTACATTTAATACACTCTTCGGTTACTAAGTAAGTCATTGGCAAAGATCCTCATACATAGAAGTATATTTCCTATGTCCACTCTTATCGTTATTAAAAATTGGAATATACCCAAACAGTCTTTTTAAAAGCATTTAGAGCCTCGCAAGTCGAATTAGTGTAGCCGCTAAGTTAATCTCAGGATCCGCAACTAGTGTATGATCCACTAGCCCCTGTTTAATAATAAGAATGGCATTATCCTGCTGTTCCGTATCACCAAATAATTCAATATTATTATACAGCCAGCGATAGATCTCTTCCATCTCTTCTGTTTGCGCTTGTCCGCACACAAGTTTACGTGCTTCTGTAATCTTACCTGCTTTAAATAATGAAACCATTTCTAATTGGAAGTCTGCACTCGAACCTGTTGCTGTAGCCAATTCAAGTTTTCCATTTTGTGAATGCAATTGTACAGTACCAATGCACTTGCGCATGTCTGGATAATATGCTTTAACATAACTATCAAGAGTATCAAGATCAAAATCTACAGTTTCTGTAATAAGAATCTCTGCAACTCGAGCAGTAAACTCAGTCTGATCAATTTTTTCAAAATGCATTTGCTGACAACGACTGTGTAGCGCAGGAATAATTTTATTAGGATAGTTACATGTTAAAATAAAGCGTACACTGTGCGAATACTCTTCCATCAAGTTACGCAATGCTGGCTGCACACTCAACGGATTCATAAAGTCGGCCTCGTCAATTAGCACAACTTTAAAGTCACCAAACGGCATAGTTTGACAGAACATAATCAGTTTGTCAATCCATTCAACCTTACGTGCTTCCTTAGATCCATTAGCAACCATAACATCAGTTGATTGTACACCCAACTGATTGATCAATAGTTTAGCAAGAGTTGTTTTACCAATACCTGCACTACCACTTAACAGCAAGTGAGGAATAGATCCTTCTTTGATCCAACTATTGATTTTTTCTTTTTGTGAATTGTCTTTGAACACATAACCGTCAACTGTGTTCGGACGATACTTTTCTACCCATAGTTCTTTCATTTACTTGCCTCTGTTATTTGTTTAATATTCTGTTTCATTTTAGCATTAAATTCTTTATCTGTCAAGTTATAGTTTAACCCTTCTGACAATGCTCTTGAAAAACTAGCAGTGACATCTGCATTAGCTTTTAGCCTGCGGCATGCTTCCATTGTTGGATACCCACCGCTTAGGAACACAACTTTTTCTACATTATGGTGTACTGTTAAGTTATGATATAAATTAGGAACTTCAGGCGGCGTCAGTTTAAGGATAACTTTAAAATTTATTCCGCTTAGATACAATTCTAATTGATTATATAATTTTTGTTCGATTGATTCTTTGTCCGGATGATCAATAGGAACTTCCGGTTCGATGATTGGAACTAGCCCGTATTCGCTAACAGTTTGTGCAATTGTAAATTGCTGTTTAAGAACTAATTTAATTAAATCTTTACGATTGACAACACTGCGCATCTTAGTGCCGTAGATTTTAGGACCAACTCCATTTGTAGCCCATTCGCATATAGCATTTACATCAAACGGTTTCATCGTGCCGTCTGTAGCAAGTCCTTCGTCAATCTTTAGGAACGTGTCGATACCTTTTTCATCCAAGATGTTAACCATGCCACGGGTGACTGTGTCTTGGTAGAGGATTGCTGCCCAGATGTTTTTGTCGTTGAAGTCAGGACTTCCGACCATTCGTAAACGCATAGCATGAATTTTCTCCATCATATTGTACTCGGTGTATTCAACACCATATCGATCTAAGGCGCCAGGCGTTGAACCTCCGCTTTGATCTAACGCTGCAATAACTCTGCTCATTTAACTAACTTACTCCATGTCTTCAATTTATCACGCTTAGAATCTATTCTAGCATCAATTTCTGCTTTTGTCAACAGTCCGCACTCAACCATTAGATCGATTAAGCACTGTACATCGCCGACTTCTTCAAGTAGTTTAACACGCTGGTCTTCGGTAATCTCGTCTAGTGTTTCAAACTTACGAATAATCTTACTACATCGCTGTGTGAGTTCGCCACACTCTTCCATAGTAATAACCATTAGCTCTTGTAGTTTATTCATTGTACCTGGCATTATTGGTTTTCCTGTCTTAATCTAAATGCACAATAATCATTTTTCCAAAGCCGCCAAACCAAGCCAGCACACAATCCATACAGTGCAGGTTGCCACCATGTAGTAGCATTTATGCCTGCCAGTACAAATCCTAGTATAAAGTCTGCTGCTAGGATTGCTAGCACATAATCATACCATCGTATCAACGCTTTAATCCTAGTTCTTTGTATGCAATTTGAATTGCCTTTGATTGAAAGTATGCATCTGCTAGTGCGTTGTGCAAGTTGCTTTGCATTGCTTTGCGTGGATCCTGTTGGCAACAGCCAAAAAGCGTTCTAGAATCCCGTATAATCCAGAAGTTCCACGGAATCGGCTTTGCAGCACGGCGGAACATGTCTTCCAGTATGGTATAGTCAAAACCATAGCCTTGTCCCCATAATGTATCAACACCAACGACCCACTTGCTAATTTGACGCAAAGCCTCGTCTACACTTACAGCACCAGTTTGGTCAAACGCTTCTTCCATAATCTTTGGATCTTGTTTTCCCCACCACTCAATAGTGCTGTCACTAGCTGTACGACCTAGAGCATCTTGTTCATCGATGCTAATCTTTAGATATAATTCACTATGCGGTTCGCTATCATCTAACGGATTAAATTTAACTGCACCTAGTGATAGTACAGTTGCACTTGGGCTAGTGTCAATAGTTTCTAAGTCGATTGTGCCGTGTGTGGCCATAAAAATACTCCTTAATTGTTATATACATTATAGCATATAGTAACTAAAGAGTCAAGCATTATCTGTGTTATAGCTTACCAAAACCCCAAATTCGCTCTTTGCAAAACCAACATTCTCCGCAATGCGCAATTTCTGTATTACAACTAACTGTTAACGGAAATAGTGTATCTAATAAATTGTGTTGCTTGTACAACTCTGCAATTTGTCTTTTGTCTAAATTAAAGAACGGACGTATTTCTCCAAATTCGTGTAATTCACCTTGGAGTTCTATTACACAGTTAATGACCATTAACTTTTTAGTGTACTCACTTCTTACTTGTTCTAATTCATATATCGGTTTCCACGTAGACGTATAATTCTCAGTACTAGGCGTTGCATTGATTCCGCTGTATATGTATTTGTATTTCTTAGATACTACATTATTATAGTTTAAATTAAAAAATGTAGTATGCTCGTCTTCGTCGTTTCTGTCTTTTACAATTGGTTGTAAGAATAAACCCTTGCAGTCAAGACTTTGTTCAACAAAGTTAATAATATCTTTGTAGATTGATGTTCTGTTGTTTTTAAAAACAGTTACTGGTTGAATTTTGAAGTTTAGATCATTATCTATAATATGCTTTGCTAACAAGTAACAGAGTATACTACTATCAACGCCTCCAGAAAGCCAAATACCGAGGGTGTTGTTATCGTCATCAAAGAAATGATCCCTCGGTATTAGCAAATTCATTAGTTTACAAATTGTGCAAGTTCTGGTGCTTTCCAGCCTTCTGGCTTTAGCACTTTGCCGTCTTCACGTTTAATTACTTTGCCAGTATCAGCATTGATTTTTGCAAAGTTAGTTTTCATAACTTCGTTCCATGCTGCTTCGCCATCCCATCCAGCAGCTCTGATAGCACCAATTGTAACAACTAGGATGTCTACAAGTGCATCAAGTTGTTCTACTTGATCTCCTGCAATAATAGCGTCTTTCAGTTCGCCTGTTTCTTCTGTAATCAAATCAAGATACATAGCATAATTGTCTACGCTAGGTGTTTGATCGCATGCCGTTTGAAATAAATCAACGTCTTTAAATGGATTTGTCATGTTTTGCCTTATGTTATACGAAGTCTTCTGGACGATGTTTGTCTGCTGACGCACCATCAAATTGACCAAATAGAATGTTTTCTGGTGTCTCGTTCTGCCAACCTAAAATACTTTCAGATTCAACAGTACGTAATGTTTGTACGTTGCCCGGATCGAGTTCTACATCAAATCCTCTAGTCCAACGACCGTGTTCTACTAAAATCCAATCACCTTCGTTATAGGGATCTTTATTTTCAGGACCTTTAGATACTACGCGGCCCCATCTTGGTTTGATGCCGCGATCTTTACCGTCATCGCTGGTAATAATAATTCCACCAGCAGTTGTTTGTTCACCAAACTCCATGTCCGATACAATTACACGATTTCTTATAGGCCTTACTTTGCCTTTTGCTACAGATATATTAATTCCCATTAGTCACCTTTTTTTACAAAATTGCCGTCTGCGTCTTCTGTCCATTCATCTTCAGCGTCTTGTGCTGCTGCTAGTTCAGCCTTCTTAGTTGCTTTTTTAACAGGTGCTTTAGTTACTTCAGGCTGTGCTGCTTCTGCACGTGGAATAACTTCGTCTTGAATGTGTGCTTGAGATGCTTCGTAATAATCACGCAATACTTCTTCACGTTTACGAACAATCTTTCCGCCTGGGCCTAGTTCGTCGCCTCTTGCATTAACTCTAGCATTTCCAACTGCCGGAGTCATTTCAAAACGCTGTCGAAGCATGTCCATATCTACTGTTTTACCATTCGCTGAACGGTAAACCTTTTTTGCTGGTTGTTTCATAGCCATTGCTAATCTCCTTTAATTATATACTTACTTATCTCAAGAACTCCCTCCAATCCAGGTCATACTGGATTGAATTAATTCTATGTACACCTATCAAATACAGCACATAACTAGCAACACTAGATCCACGTCCTACACCCCATACAATATCATTCTCACGCATAAAGTCTACAAGATAAATCATATAGCGTAATAGATTATGCATATCACGTTCGCCATATGCTTCCATTTCTTCCCATATACGATCTTGTACGTGTTGTGGGCAAGGTGTTTTTGCTTTGCCTAGTACATATTCATATACATTGATGTCTTTGTATTCATCAGGCATAAACCATTCACTCTGTAACGCACCGTCAAAAGTCTTTTGATCTACATCTAATGGGATATACTTTGTAAGTTCAGGTAGGTATTGTTCACGCATTGCTGCGTTAAACTTTTCTATATCATCTGAGGGATCACACAATACCACGTGACACTTGTCAACATGACCACTATAGATCATATCAACTAAGTCTTTGTTTGTAAATCGTGGGATACCAAGTTCGTCAGTTTTCATAAGCATACACTTATTTTAACTTACATTTATTAAACTGTCAAGTCCATTATCAAGATTATTTTGATCTTCTTGCCATTTTTTAGCATCACGGTCTCTACGTTCGATATTGTGTGCATCTAATTGCATAGAAATTTGCTGCTGTAAAGCAGGATTGGAAGTCTTCCAATATTTTCTTGTTAGATCACCGATGCGGTCTTCGAGCTCCGCATCAGTTAATCCGTATATTTTTGAAAAAGGATCATCCATTAGATACTAAATTGACCTTTGTAATCGATATAAACATTACGTCCACCGTCGTATGTCCAAACATCTAAGTTAGTTTCAACTAACGAACTATTTACTACAAATGCAGGAGCAGTCCAGCTATCTGAGATCGGTGAAGTTAGTGACAAGTTAGTAAGAGATAATTCGTCAGCTCTAGCAAGTATTGCTTCGCCGCCTGCTGCAAAGTTTCCTTTTACTTTATTAAGCACTAGTCTATTTTCGCCGCCCGCAGTGTCGATTGCAACTACTGTAGCAGTTGCACCTGAAGTTGCGCCTCTAATAACTGTTCCAACACCTGGTTGATTAAGAACATTTGTCAAGTCGTCAGTAACTACAAGATAAGCAGTTAAGAAGTCTCTGTAAGATTGCGAATATTTAAACGCTCCGGAGTCTTCAGTATCCCAAATTATTTTTCTAGTCTTAGATTCGTTTGAAGTAACTTGAATTTCTAATTTTGCAAGGCCGTCTGTAGGCCAGTTAATAAATTGCAGCACAACATTACTAAATGTATTAATATCGTATGCTACTGTGAACGCTTGATAGTGTCCACGATTGTATTCTATTGTAGTGTTAGTCTGTATACTACCAATAGCATTAAATCCTAGTTGTGATTGCACTAGTTCAACTTGCTGAATCTTGTTAAAGTTCATTAAGTTGTCAGCATTGTTTTTAACAGTAGTATTTTGCAATACATCTATTTCAGTTTTTGCTGCACTTAAACTGTTTTTAATTGTTCCAAAGTTATCACGAAATCCTTGCGAGTCGTTGTCAACGCCGGCTACTGGGTATGCTTCGTTAATATCTTGATAGTTAATGTTACTTGCCATGTTTTGTTATCTCCACTTGTATTTATATTGACTTATTATTTCTAGGCCAAACTATGAATTGTGTATTACTATTACCCAATGTAGCATCAATGATATATCTGTCTACATAATAATCAAATTGTGTAAACTCAAATCCTGTAGACTTCTGATAGTTTTTTATTTTTAAAATTAATTCTGCTGACTTGCCTGGTTTACAATATGCTATCGGAATAGCTCTAACATAACCCGGTTGCTTACCTGTTAATGATTGTCTAGTTTTCATCCATAACGGTAAGAATCTATTATCAGTTATACCAATGCCTTGAAGTCTTCTTCTCATGTTAGTTAGAGAACTAACATATTTTGTATTCGGTGCATTAGGGTTGATATCGCTATCAACAGTAAGTGCGTCAATTGAATTTCTAAAGAACATAGGATCATCTCTATTATATAACGTATCGTTAGGATCAATGATTCCTTTTACAATATCAGCATTGGTTTGGTCTGCTGTTATTTCTTCAGCTGAATTTGAAATCTTAATAGTTTCAGCTGCTGATATAATATCTTCAGTGTCGCCTGCATTAAGTTTTTCGTATGGATCTAATAGTTCCAAGTAAACAACTTCGTATATTGCTCCTTCGGTTTCTACCTGTTTTGCTTCAGCTGTTTTTAGTTCACCAATACGTAGACTTCTCGGCTTGTGACCGACACTAGTTACTGCTGCAAATTCTCCGTATGATTTTGATTCAATTCCTGCATAGATTAGACTGTTAAGATTACGCTGAATTCCAAAGTTTTCATCGTATGGTCTATAGATAATATCAGTACTGAACACATTGGAATCAGATACAAATGTATTCCATGCAAGTTTTTTCTCGCTTGCCATCAAAGGTTTAACAAACACATTACTGTATGCTCGGTCAGCAAGCGGAGTAATAGTCATAGTAAATGTTCTTCTAACAGCGTTAATAGTAAATTTGTCCTTGGCTTCTATAGTAAATGTATAGCTTCTATCTAATGTAGTAGATGCTCCATCGAAACTTAAGAATCCGTTATCAAAGATAGTAATGCCAGGCTTATCAATAGTTGCAAACTGTCTAACTCTGCCAATTATTTCGCCGTCTTCGATTAGTGACAATCCGTTTGGTAACTTTCCGTCTACTAGTTTGTAAACAACTGTTGTACCTGGGAATGTACTTTCTGCTGCAATCTTAACTGTACTAACTGAGTTAGCCGGAATGTCGCCAAGGTCACTTGGTGTTATCCAGTTAATAGCGCCATCTGCTTCGCCCTGTACTCTTACGGTAAACTGTTTACGCTCTGAAATAAACTCGTCATCGTCTAGCTCAGTAATTGTTGTACTAAATGCAAAAGACACAGTACCTTGTGTTATATTATCATTAGCAAACTGTAAGCCACTATCAAATGTTACTCTAACATATGAATTTGTATCAATTACTACTTCGTCTACTGCTGTAACTTTTAAGTTCTTTTTCTTTACAGGGTCGTATGTAGTTGCGCCAACAATAGTAAGTAGATCATCTTTTGTACTTGTGCTAAAGAATAGTTGAGTATCGCCGATAGCAAATGGTCTTGCAACATAACCATATACAACTACAATGTCAGCAACACTTGGATTGTATCTTGTTGCACGGACTGTAAAATTAAATTCTTTAGTAACTTCAGGTTGGTAAGGATAAACTCCTGCAACTTCACCTGTGATGTAATCTAGTGTCAATCCTGTTGGCAATATACTTGGAGTTCCGTCAATGTTTACTGGCTCAAGTTGATAATCAATCGGACCAATAAGACTATTTGGATCAAACACATCTATTACAAGTGTAATAAAACTACCTGCACGTTTAACACCTAAGTTAGCAGGCGTAGTAAATATAGGCTTGCGAACAAATGTCATATCCGCTGTAAACAGATCTTGACTTGATTTAGTACTTACGTTGTCTGCTCTTGCAGCATCGTCACCTACAACATATATTCTAAATTGTCTTTTAGCAATCGAATCGCTGTCGTTTACACTAACAATAAACTCGTAAAAGCGGCTGGCTTTCTTAGGAGAACGTGTTGGATCACTTTCATCGTATCCTACATTGTCATACAAGAAACTATCATAACCGCTTTGCGAACGTATTGCGTAGTCATACGGATTAAAGTCGTATCGATCTGAGCTATAGCCACCGCCTGTTACCGCTTCAAAACCTAAAGGAGTAACAGGTTCAGTAAATCCAAATATACGCCCTTCTTTAGTTAGTGTTAATCCAGGTGGTAGTTCGCCACTATTGTCGCCTATAAAGAATTCTAATTCTTGTCCTGCTGCTATATCGTCGTCAGTTGCTAATAAGTTTATATCTACAAATTCACCGTCTAGTACATAGTATGTACTATTAGGTCCAACTGCTAGATTTCCTTCAGCAGTTAACCACTCGGGTTCGTCTGGGCCTTCAACTACTAATTTAAATGTTCTATCTTCAACAATACTTGCAGCGCCGTATTGCGCTCTAATAACAAAGTCGTATTCAAGAGTGTTAGGTACTTCTAACGGTGTTCCTCTAAGACGCTGTTTTTCAATTCGTAAACCTCTAGGAAGCGAACCGCTAATAATACTAAACTTAACATCGTTTAATCCTTCTTTGGTTCCTGTACCGTTTGGCAACAAAGGTGTGCTATAGTACTTCTTACCTATCAAGTAAGGATATGTGTTAGTATTAGGAGACTCTTTAAGGCAACTAGAAAAGTATGCATATGTACCATTTGGATATTCTGGAGTTACACAGAATCTTCCGTTATATTGATCTAGCAAACCTGTTCCTTCTAAGTAAGCCCAATCTTCTTCATAGTATCCATCCCTAGTATCACCGTTTTGTCTTAAGTCGTCACGCAATATATAACTCGAAGTCATAAACTCTGGGTGGCTATTTGCATCTAATGGATCACTGTATCCTAAACTTCCGTATATTGGATTTCCGTCAAAAGCATAACCAATAATTGGACTATGTTGAATACCAGTTACATAGCTGATCCAATCTTTCTCAAATAGATTTTTTACTGGTGGATCAAAACGTAATGAAATTTCAATGCCGTTATTTGCATCTATAGCAACATTTGCAACACCGTTAGCTCTTGTTTCTACCGGAACAGTTGTGTCATTAATAATAAATCCGTACTTTGATGTTCTACCATAGGTTACAATTCTAGATGTATCCAAGTCAATAGACAAAGGAGATTCTAAGTTAGCAATCCAAAAATCATTATTGTAAGATACAATATCATTAATTTCATAGTTTATAGAATTGATGTATAGTTCTTTATAGTTTTCTGGTTTAAAATATAAAAGTTTTGGATCTGTTACATAATGATAATCGCCGTTAACACTAGGAGGTCCTGAGCCATCATCAATAGTTGTTCCGTTTGCAACACTTAGTACATTATTACGTGTTAATCTTTCACCCTCAATATTTTCTACAATTGTTGATGCACTGTTGTATATAGCAACACCATTTATAGCAACACCTATTGCACCTGTAGGAGTATCTACTTTTACTTCTGGTGTGTCAGGCTCTAGGGGAATAGTAAAAAGCCAATCTTGCGGAGTTGCTGGGAAACTGTTTTGCGGATTAGGGTACGGTCCAAACGCATGCTCAGGTAATCCTGTTGAACTTACATAAAACAGCTGATCGTCAAAATCAGTAAATGTTGCTTCACCAAAAAACTGTGAAGTTTGTAAGTTACTAATTTCAGATCCCAATGTAACTGGTAATTGTAAGTCGAACGTATCGCCTTCGATAATTTCAGGAATAAACTCTAACCAATAACTTTCATTTCTTGGCAATATGCTTCGTCCGTCAACAATAGGATTATCTTTTATTGCACGAAATGTTTTTCCGTTAAACGATACAACATCGCCAATGGAGTATGCTCTGGTTAAATCATAATCAGAGCCTAATAATAGTGTTCCTATATTGTAATCTGAACGTTGTTTCCATATACTTGTAGCCATAAACCCCTACCCTTTGTAGTATTTATCCGGCGAAAGGCAAGTTCTGTTGTTCGTTCCTTAACTTAAACACACCGTTGATAACTTTTAATCCATTTTTAGCAACATCAACAATTCCTTTATTATACGGATTAAACAAGTATCTGTTAGGTCCGTTTAATAAACTAAATGAATTAGTATAATCGTCGTCTAAACCAGTATCATTTAGCTTTGCAGTTTGTGCATTATTGATAGCCCAGTCTTGTACTTGTTGAGGAGTACGACCAGGATATGCTTGTAAATACAATGCTGCGGCGCCAGCAACTTGTGGAGACGCCATGCTTGTACCGCTGATGCTCATGCATCTATATGTTTCATTTAACGGATAGTTAAGCGACAATATTCCAAATTTGTTTATAGTAGAAGTTGTACTCATAATGCCGGTACCCGGTGCAAGAATATTTACTCCTGGGCCATGTTCGCTTGAAACAGCACGGATCTCTCCACCTGCTACATTGTCATCAACGTTTCCTACTATCATAGCACGATCACTAAATGGCGAGCCGCCTCTGTGATAGTAAACATTTCCGTTGGTACTTGACGTGTAAAAATTATCATAATCTACGCCGCCAGGAACGTCAATCTTTTGATATGAATTACCTGCTGCGATGCATACAAATATTCCTTCATCAATCATTTCTTCAACGTCAACGTCTACTGATGCTACTCTTACAACGTGTCTATATCCAGTACCGTTAAATGATCCGACCATACCTTTTGTAGTATCTCTAGCAGTTCCGGTCCACGGAGTACCTCTGTAGGTGCCTCCTGTTATATTAGAAAATATAGTACCATATCCCCAACTCATATTAACAATTGTTGGTCTTTTCTTGCCAGTAACATCGTCTACTAGTTTGTTTCTATGCCATAGTTTAATAACATCAAACACATCACTAATAGGAATGCCTGTACCTGAATCACCGGGGCCTTCTAAGCCATTGACTTTAACACTATAGATCTGTGCGTTCTTTGCCCAACCATAGTTTGTTCCAGCAGCTATTCCGGCGCAATGTGTTCCGTGACCGTCATAATCTCTATAATGGTTTGCATTTTGTACACCAACTACGCCGCTTTGCTGATACCAATCAATAAGTTGTACACGACTGTTGCCTTTAGCATCATTAAATTCAGGATGTGAATATTCTATCCCACTGTCCTGAATAACAATGTCAACTCCACTTCCATCTAAATTGTAAGTATGATTAAACCCTGCTGGCACTGCTGTACTAGTATACGGATTATCTTGCTGATCACAACGTAATAGTCCCCAGTTTGCTCTTAGCGGATTAGAAGTAGAACCTGTTCTATCCATCGAAGCACCGCTTTGTACAACGTTAAGGCCAATTTGAATGTCGTCACGCTGTTCCGGCGGTATCTCTACTGCTAATACTCTACTATCGTTGCGCAATGCTGCTGCTTCTTCAACAGTTAAAGCATAATGAGTGTTACGTAGAGATCCTGGTCTTGCATTTGCAACATCAATTGACCTACTTGGAATGTCTCCTGCACCTGTTGATGCAATCATTTCTGTGTTAAAGGCATCGTAATCAACTCCTTTATTGAGTGTTACGATATATTCTTTTTCAGCCATTCTATTTTCCCTATTAAGCTACTGTAATTGTTCCGAACATTGCACCACCGTGGTTAGTACATACATAGTAAAGTGTTGCCGGAGCGTCCATTGGAACTGTCCAAACGTATACACCTTCGTTGTCGCCACTTGTGCCTGTTGTGTATAAATCACCTGCTGAGTAACCTGCTACACCCGGATCAACTGTTTGCAAATTAAACGGATGTGTTGCGCCGTTTGCACTATTATCAAATACATATGTATGGCCGCGATATACAGTAAATGCTGGATCACTTACAGTTCCAGCAAAACCTGGACCAGTAAATGTAAAGTCTGAAGTTCCGTTAGCGCCAAGTACCCATCCAAGTGTTGGACTCATCATAGGCATCCACATACCTGCTGTATATACATGCGGCTGTGGCAATGTAGCATCTGAAACAAATGCAGTATCGCCCTCGGCTGCTATAAATTCTGCTTGTAATCCTGCAAGTCCATATTCACCTAAACTAAACAGTCCGTCGATAATATTTACTTGTCCATTAGGTACAGCTATTTCTAAATTTGTTTCTGACTCTAAGCGTGGAACTCCTGCACCAGATGTATTAATAGTAGTTGCATCAACTTCAGCAACAGTTAGCCTTCCGTCAATACTAACATCGCTTGAGAAGTCAGTTGCTTGTACAATAGTAATGTTACTACTGTCAGATGTTTGTATCGAACTACCTACAATGTCAAGTCCACTAATCGCTACCGAACCACCTGCTAGACTTTGAATACCAACAGTGCCTGATCCTGCGTTAATATTAACGTTGCCATTAACAGAACTAATTGCAAGACCTTGTCCACTAGTTTCTTCTTGAATATCTGAAACTAATACTGCACCAGTAAATGTTGTTTGTGTTGCACTAATAGTTGTATTGGTAGCAGTTTCAAAGAAGTTAGTGTCAACGTAACCTTTAGTTGCTGCATGCAATGCTAGTGTTGGATCACCTGATAGTGTTAACGCTCCAAGCATTGGAATAGCACCACTTGTTGGAAGTTTTGTATTGTCTTCAATAACAATGTTTGTACTACCATTAAACGCAACACCGTTAATTGTTCTCGGAGTAGCTAGTGTTTGTGCTGTAGTTGCAGCAATGTTACCAGTTGCAGTTAAGTTTCCGCCTACTGTTAAGTTACCTGTTGTAACAGTACCAAATGTTACTGCTGTAGTTGTTAATGTAGCGCCTGATAAATCAACAGTTCCAGTAATCACTAACGGATTTAATGTTGTTGATAGTGTTGTACTTGCGCCGTCGTCTAATAAATTAAAATCTTGTCCTACAAGTTCAAGGTTGCCGCCGAGCGCACTAATAGTTAAATCTGGACCTCCGTTGATTGTAGCTACATTAAGAATTTGACCAGCATTTAGTGTGTTAATAGTTGAGTTGTTAAAATTACCTTCTACAGCACTAACGACATTATTAACGCCGTCAACGATCACAGTACTATCATCACCGAACACACTACCTACCATGTCGCCTTCTAGTTCGCCAAGTAGTAGACCTTCAAACGTACCAAAAATCGTAACACCGTCGTCGAGTGTTTGTGTTGCATCAATTACTATAGTTGTACCGTCATTAGCATAAACTGTGTTAAGCGTTGCGTTACCAGTTAAGTTACCTGTGACATTACCAGTTAAGTTGTTTACTAGTGTTCCTTCGATTACATCTGCAGGAATTGATGAATTCATACTATCAACTAGTAGTGTATCGTCAAAGCCTATAACGTCACCTTTTAGGGAACCAGTTGAGCCTCCGCCGTCTGCAACAAACTCTATATTGCCGCCTTCTACAGTAACACTACCAGTTAAAACAGATCCTGCAATTACCGACAACCAAGCTGCGCCATCGCCGCCTAGTGTGTATGTTAAATTAGTTGCTGGAAGAATATTACTTGCAACACCGCCTGCAAAGTTAATGGCATCATTTGCATCGCCTGTTCCAATGTTAATACTTCCGGAAAGTGTAATATCACCTGTAATGTCAATATTACCTGTACCAACTATATCGTGTCCTCTAAGATGCAAGTCACCGTCTAGGAAAGGATCATTTGGTGCAAGTTGTGCTTCTGAATAAAAAGGATCAGTTGGTGGAACACTTAGTCCAGCAACAACGCCGCCTCCTGATGCAGGATTTCCCCCCGGGGTAATACCATCCCCAACAAATATTTGTTTGTTGTCGATAGTATATATTAATTCACCGGTCTGTGGGGTATAGACTAGTCTCTCTGCCTCTGTACCCCTTTTAAGTTTTAGTGCCATTTTTATTTCTCCGTATCTGGTAATATCAACTGTTCTATGTATTTATTTAAATCCGTTAAGGTCCAGCATATGTGCCAAAGGTACCAAAGTCAGGTCCTGTAACATCTGCTTGCCCGAGTAGTCCTTGATCAATGTCAATTGTTGACAATAGATATGGAATGACAGAAGTAAATTGTCCGTTTATTGCGCCGAAATCAAAACTTGTTAGCGCACTCTCAAGTTCTCTAACATCAATATTATGTACTAAGCCTGTAACATTTCCTGTTAATGCTGCAAATATATTTGTTGCTGTAATATCACCTGTAATGTCAATATTACCTGTACCGTTGATGTCGTTATTGTTTAGATCTAAATTTCCAGCCAATGTGGGAGTCGGATCTTGACTTAGTCCTAATTCTGTTGCAGTACTATCGATTGTAATTGTATTATTACTAACTGTAGCACTTATGTTTGTTCCGCCTGCGATAGTAAATGTATCAACACCTACTTGAACAGTATCGGTGTTAGTGCCATCTGATATTGTTAGGTCGCCAGCACTTACTGCTGTAACCACAACAGTGTCGCCGGTGCCGTCTAATGTAATACCACTGCCCGCTTCGATCTTTTTAAACTGTAAAACACCTTCTATTTTTTGTTTAAAAAGTCCCACTCCATTATTTCCAATATTTAGGGCCGTGTTATCTAGCCCTAAATTTTGTTCTAAAAAAGTAAAGTTTTCATTGATCTTGTCAAATGCGGTTCTGATATTATCGCCAGTGCCGTCATTAGCAATATTACCAATGTTTATTTGTCTAATAGCCATTTTTGCTCCTCATTAGTATTTATCAGTACCTTACAATCTACCTACTGCAACTTCAACAATGCCTCTTGCGTCATCGTCTTTGTTGCTAATAGCTTTACCAATTACGCTGCCTGTTTTTGGATCATTGTTAACAATCGCAAATCCAGCAATGCCACTAGCAACTAGCATATCGCCTTTGCGCACTTTGCCTAGTACTTTACATGGTACACGACCTTGAAGTGCAACCTCTGCTACAAACTCGCCTGCGCATTCGCTGTTCATAGAGTAAGCTGGATTAGTTGTAACAACACCTGCCATTCTACGATCACCTGTAGTAGTAGTTGTTGTAACTTCTTCACTTCCGCCAAATACTAATACTGTGCCTGGTTCATACTCTGCATCAGCAACATATTTTTCTGCCAAGTCAGCATATGTAGCATCTAGTTTAGATCCTGCACTTAGACTCCAGTCACCTGTAATAGTGCCTGCTGTTGCTGCTGCACCAGTTGTTAGGTTAGCACCTTGGAATGTTCCTGCATAAACAGTTCCCCAGCCAGTAGTAGCATTACCAAGGTTAATTGAATTTACAGTTGGTAAAATACTAGTATCAACCTTAGCAACCATACTAATCGTATCAGTTGCAGCGTTACCTAAGTCTGTGTTGCCGGATACAACTAAGTTTCCTGAGATACTTGCACTTGATAGTGATGCTGCTGCAAAGTTAACATTACCTACTGCACCGCTAATTACTTCACTTGAAATAGTTGCGTTAGGTATAAACTTAAACTGGCTAGCACTGTCGTCATAACCAAAGAATCCTAATTTAGCTGTAGTACCATCATGCCAGCGATACAATATACCACGGTCTTTATTATCATCGGTCGCTGGTGCCGAATCTCCACCTAATGTAAATATTGGATCATCGACTGTAACAACTGTTGAGTTGAATGTAGTTGTTGTACCATTAACTGTTAGGTTGCCCGCAACTGTTAGGTTGTCGTCAATTTTAACACCATAGTTGCCTAGTGTGCCTGTATCAGTTGTGTCTCTTGATTTAATTACTAGCTCGTTACTACTTGCACTTGTAATTAAATCTGAACTTAGTCGCAAGTCGCCTGCATCTACAGTTACACCTGTTACTTTACCATTTGAGCCTGTTAATGATGCAGTAACGTTTGTACCGTTAGTAGCTTGTAGTGTAGACCCTGTCAGTGTATTAATACCAAACAAGTTTCCGCCGTCTGCTCTGATAACAACGTTGTTGTCAAAATCACGAATGTTAAGGACATACGGATCGCCAGCAGTGCCAGCTCCTGCTCTTTCTAGTACTGTTTGGCCAATAATTCTATAAGCTACTGCATTTATTCTACCGTTGGTGTCTGTTTTAACAATGTGTGCTGTTGCTGCTGCTTGACCATCATCGATGATTTCAACGCCATAGTCTGCTGTAATAGGAACTGCTGCGTTGCCACCGCCTGCTGCAACTGCCGCTGTGTGTGCAGTTCTTGAAACAAGACCTAATGTAGTACCAGGAATGTCTGAATGTAGTAATCCGCCACCTTCGTCGACTACAGTGCCAAACGCTACTTCTGAAACAGCACCCGGTGTAGAAGTAGTGCCGCTTCTACCTAATACAGTATCAGTATTAATCCATTGCAGTTTCTCAGGTGCAAGACCATCTGAAGTACTTGTAGCAGTTTTGTATTGTACAAAGCCTTGTGCATCTACATTAAAGTGTACACTACTGTAAGTGCTTAGTCCAAGTGCTGCCTGAATTTGTCTACTAGTTCCTGTTGGAGTAGATGCTCTATGATCTGCAACTTTCATTAACAATTTGCTTTGTTCGATATCTGCGCTATCGTTGACATCTGCATTTAAGATTACGTTATCTGTGATTTCCCAAATACTTGTGCCGCCAAAGTAAACTTCTACAACTGGCATAGTCGCGGTACCAAGTGCAACACTAACTGGTGTAGTTCCTACAGCATCGAATGGGAACGGTGGAACATCGTATGCTCCTGCTACAAGTGCTCCTCCTACTTCTCTAATTTTGATACTAGTTATACTACCATTAATATCAACACCAGTGACTTCAAGTTGTGTCGCTGGATATATATTTCCTTCAGGATCATTAGTACGTGTTCCACCGGTTAATTGAATAATATCGCCTACGCTTAGATCTGCGCCTGCATTACCTAGTTTAACAGCAACACTTCTTGCGGCAAATTTAAAGTCGTTGAATACATCGCCTGTTGAGTTAGTTCCAAATGATATCGGAAACGCTTCCTCTCCAGGGAACAAGTTAACTCGTCCTGTTGCAATAGATGTGTCTGGATTTGTAACTGTAAAGCTATCGCCAACTTGCGGCAATGATAGTACACTATCTGGAATAAATCGTATACGTGGGTTAGACCCTGCTAAGTCGAGTAACTGTGCAAACGTGCCTGTTGCTCCGCTAGTAAATGTAATGACACCGTCTGCCACAGGACTACCTGATGAGTAGAATGTGTCAATCGGAACTTCGTAAACACCACTAAACATTAGTGTGTCACCTGAAGCAGATGTCAATGTTTCAACATCATACAAGTTACTTAACTGCTGGGCAACACGAACTAGTCCGTCAACATAAATTTTAGTTGATGCATCTTGCTCGTTAATTGGGTTGCGCAAGTTAATAGCAGTATACGAGTCGGTAAAGTTCAAGTCACCTTCTAGTGGTGTTGATCCGTTTAGCGACACAAACCCTGGTCCTACACGCTGATTTGCAACAACACGACCTGATGCTGTTCCTAAGTCGCCGTGGATAATACCTAAACGTTTGTCAATGTACTGTCTTGTAGCAAACTCTGTTGGAACTGCGTCCGGTGCATTGTCTGTAAATTCTTCATCAACGGAGAATTCTTTAACTTCAACACCTCTACTAAACTGTAGTCCGTTAACGTTAGATAGTGCTAGTCGAGCATTGAATGTAATCTCACCAGTACCTTGGTCAATCTTAAAGAACTCACCAACTCTAAAGTTACCGTCTTGGTCAGTACTTGTGTAGAATGTACGTCCGCCATCTGACTCATCTGTTTCTCTAGTGAAAGAAGGTTGTTTAGGTTCACCGTAAACTGCATTAGGATAGTTAGTAGTGTTATATGAACCTGTACCAACATCAGCAAAGTCGTGGTTTGTAGCACGTAAGTTAGAAATACGTCTTGTAATTGTAGCCTTCTCACCCTGTGAAATACCTGCAATTAGAATTGTACGTTCATCTTCATCTGAACTTATTCTATGTACACCTAAGTTAATACCAGTAGTTGAACCAGGATTCAAATCGTTATCGTAATCGTTGTTGTTGATTGCAATGTACGGCCAACCTGTTACATCAGATCCGTCTTCGCCTGCGCCAGTGTAGTAGTTATTAACTTTGTGCAATTCGCCATTCCAGGCAAATATCATTTGACCACGTTTTAGTCGAGTAATGTCTCTGCTACTAAGAGTATCTTCTTGTATAGCAATCTTGACATCTCCTGATTTAGAACCGTATGTTCTAGTTCCTACAACTAAGTCAGTAACTTGTGCATTTGTATTGTCTACTGGTAGTTTAACAAAGCTGTATGAACTTTGTAGTGTAATTTGTGCAGCACTTGATCCAACAGCAGTTCCTAATGCATCATTACTTGCATAATCAATAGTATTGTATCCGATATCTGCTTCGTTAAAGTTAAGTGCATTTGCTTTCTTAATTGGTCTTGGTGCTGCAACATCGGTAAACACAAAGTTACGAATTGATCTAATTGTTACTAGTTCGTCAGTTGTTAACGGATGCGCTAGTCCAAACTGTTCAGACCCATCTGTTCCTGTTCCACCGAAGTTAATTTTAAGAACATTTTCATTTCTTGCTGCACCTGGAACACTATCACTAGTTGCTGCAATGCTGTTAATTTCATAGTAGCGAACATCTCTTGCAAACACAATATCAAATGTTGCTGCTCCGGTATTTACAGCTAGTCCAGTTATTGGTGTAACATCGTTAACCCATCCTGTGATGCTATTAGCATTTCCACTAATAACTACTGCATTAATAATTTCACCACTTCCGCCGACTGCTGTTACTTGAAGTTGCACTACAGTATTAGTGCTTGATCCACCTGGCAATGTAACGTCTAAGATTTCTGCTACAGAATATCCTGTACCTGCATTGTTAACAGTTACTTTCTTAGGTAACAGAGCACGTTCGTGTCTTACTTCGATGATAGAGTACTGTGGTGGAACATACTTGTAATCATAGATGTACATAGCTTGTTCACCAACTGCGCTTACTTGTGAAACTTTAGCAGTTTGAATCATGTCATCACGAAGTCTGATACTATCTGGAATTTCATCAGGGTCAACGCCTCTTGATACTAATCCCCAGTCACCGTAGATACTAGATCCGTTAAGTGAACGAATTTCACCGCCATTGCCTGCATAATATGATCTATGACAGTAATATGTAAACACTGATACAAGTTCGCAAAGTGCGTTGTTGGTTACATATACTCCGTATGCTAAATCGTTAACTTGTGTAAAGTCGTTAGCTAGAATAGATCTGTTACCAGCTGTTTCAATTATTACATTTGCTGGCTCAAAAGTATCAGCAGTTGTTCTATCACCTACTAAACTATAAGATGCTTCGAACGGAGCTGCTTGTTCGCCATTTGTAATAATATCAATAATATATGCAATGTTGTCTTGCACAATGTTTAGTGCGCCTGCTTCAGTCTGTATTCCACCGTCAAACGTTTGTGTTGCCGAAGAGTATGTTGTTGCTGGTGCTGTTTGTCCTAATACATTAACTGCTAGAGTCGAAATGTACTGAATGCCTGCACTAGTTTCAGCTAATTGATCTGTAATTGCTTTTAATGCACTTACGTTATCATAGTAAGACAATCCTGCTTCAACTGACTTTTCATAACTTTCGTTGTCTAAGTCTTCAATTAATGCATCAATAATATAACCAACGTCACGTCTACATAGTCCTTCGTTATATATAAACAAAGGATATGTTGCATTTACATAGCCAATAACTTCGTCTTGAATAAATTCTTTGTTAAGTTGTAATAGACTTTTTGCATTTGGGTTTTGATCTGGTACAGTGCCAACTGTAATACCTGCATTAATAAAAGGTGTGTTAGAATCAAAAATTAACGTACAATCGCCTGTTGTGGTGTTGCGATTAATAATGTCGTTAACTTGATAACGCTTACCCTTTTTAACAATGATAGTTGGAAGTGAAGGGAATCGTTTAAAGCTACCACTTCTCTTGTCTCTTATTCTCGCAGCAACTTCGGTTGAAGTATTGCCGACACCTTGCGGATTTCCTGCACCTGCATCGTACATGTAACCTTCTAGGTTACTTACTTTACCGTCAATAAGAATACCACCAGCAAATCTCTGTGTGTCACCTAGCGAACGTGTAAACGATGCTGCTGTTTGTGTGTATGGCGATTTAGTTTGGATCTGTCCGTCTGGGTCAAGAACTTCCATGAAACCACCATGATCTTGACAAGTAAATCCACTAATAAATGTTGCGTTGTTCATCAACAAGATGTCCATATCGCGGTTGTTTAGTGCAGGACTGTTAACGTCTTCTGGATCTGATAGATAATGATAACCATATTCAACTGCATCGATACTGATAATATATGTTACAAGATCTGTTACAGTTTCAAAATCTCCTGCATAGTCTGCATATTTTCTAACATTGTAATCTGGACCAATTTGGAATTCACCTTGACAAGCAATTAATGCAAACTCGTTAGAAGTGTCAGATGCTTGCACTACGCCTCTGGCGCCTGTCAAGTCTTGAATAACAACATCGCCTTGTGCTAATGTCTGTACGGTGTTAAAAGTAAGGTATTGTTTCTTTGTACCAGCGTTGCCGTCGTATGCTCTATCTCTACGGAAGTATGTTTTAGCCCATGGAGATTTTGAAATTGCATCTTTCGGACGTAGAATAACACGTCTAAAGTGATCACCACTTACAGATACGTTTTCTGCCATACGAATCGGATAGTCTTCTTCGTACTGACCTGATTCAATGAGTAGTGTGATCTGAACATCTTTAACAGAGTTACCATACTCAACTTCGTCACCTGGTTGGAAGTTAGCTTCAGGAGTTAGCAATTCAAAACGTATAATATCACTTTGTGCAGGTGCACCGCGCTGTGTGTAGTTTAATATTTTACCACGAACGTCACGACCAGTAATTAAACGTGTTGAAATAATTTTACCTGGAATAATATTGTTATTGTTAAAGTCTGCATTATCAGTATTATCACCTGCTTGGTCAACACCTGTGCCTTTGTGATCTAACTGAATGTCATAAACATTTGGCTGTCCAACTACAGGTTGCGGCGGAATAACTACCTTTGCTGCATAGTCTGGACCGTTGTACGTAATGACTTGACGATAAGGCCCTGTCATTTGTTGCTTGCCTGGACGAGCTACCGGATCGTAAGGTATAACAAAATCACGAGCAGGATCCATATCAATACGGTCAAAGTCGTCTAGTGTAATACTTGCATCACCGTAAATAACACGTTCGGCGTATCGTGCAGCATGTCCTACTGTTTTAAATGCATTAGCAAAAGAACGACCAATCGACTCTGGCGGCACATTGACCATATTATCGTCGCCACTATTCCAACTTACATAAAGGTTAACTTTAGAGTTTGGAGCAGTTTGGTCAACATAGTATTTTGATGCTGCTAATAAATCTTGTGCAAATACATCAGTAACATGTGTGTTTAGCGCACCAGTAGTAGAAGCAGTTAAAACATCTAAAGGACTCATGCTCCATTCTGTTAAATTGCCGTCGATTACTTCTACTTTTACGCTGTTAGTAACTGGAAATCTCACAGTAGCAATAGCACCAGTATTTGCTTGGATAATATTTTCATCTGCTTCTAGTGTAACTGGATCGTTTAGTAGTAATGTAAATCCGTTAGGCGCACCGTCTCCGCTTAGTTCACCTGGGTGATCAGCAAGCTGCAAATAGCCTGTCATTGTGTCGCCGCTTCTGCGTACTACGCTTTCGCGTGGCATAGCTTCGTCTGCGTTAAATAATCCTTTTAACGATTTGTCATATTCTGCATCTTGCAAGTAAATATTGCCAACAGAGTTAAATCCGTTTACAAAATTAGCCTTGCCTTCTTTTGCAAATTCTCTACTAGTGTAAAGCACAATAATGTCTTCTTCAAAGAACACTTCTTCAGCATTGGCATTATAGATAGTTAATGGAGATACTGCTGTATCAACCCACGAAACACCGTCAACTGATGTTTCTATTGTTCCTGCACTTACATTAAAGTTTCCTACAATATCTCTAATATATACGTTAGCATCATTTGTTACATTTTGTGCAACAATACCTTCAGCTGCACTTGCAAGCTGTCTTATTCTTAAACCCCTTGTTAGGTTAACAACACCTGTTAGTGCAAATTTAAATGCAGTATAGCGAGGAACTCTCATATAGTAAGTAAGTGAATTACTAAATCCTTCTGCGTTACCGATAAACTTAACTGCCTTTGCATCTTCATCACCTGCAAAGCCGTGATTAGCAATAGTAATCTTTCCGTCTGTAAGAGAATCAATTGCAAAAATAGGAGCACCTGTAGGTTCGGAGCGTAAACCTAACTCGCCGCGCATCTTATCTTGACCAATTTCTATGTAGTTTGCATCAGCAAAGCCTTTGTCGATAACTATGTCAGATGCACTGTAATTTGTATTGTAAGCATTATTAACACGTCTAACCATACGCTCTGTTGTGTCTACACCAACAATACCGTATTCATATCCTTGACCGCTGCGACCGTGTAGTGTTCCGCCTAGTTCTGGAGTACTATCTAATATAATGTTTGCTGCTGTATTTTCAATAATAATAGCACCCAACTCTGAGTCAAAGTTGACATTGATACCTTGGCCAGCTGCGCCCTTTAGTGTTTTAAACTGTAGTACATCAGTTCCGCCAACGTTAGTTACAACAGGAATTTTATCCTCTTGCCCTATCATTGTAGTCGGTGTATCAGCTAGGTCAACGAAGCCAATTGCGCCGCCTTGTCCTAAGAAACCGTAGATCTCATTAAAGTTTTGGTTTACTTTATTAAAGGATTCACGTAAACTATCACCAGTTCCGTCATTGCCCTCAACACCAATATTAATCTCGCGTCTTGCCATCTTTATTTGCTCCGTTAAATTGCTGGGATTGCCAGCTTGTCTATATCAAAATTTACGCTTATTCCGCATCCACATGCTGATTGAGCGTTAGGATTAATGATTTCAAACATTGAACCCATAATATCTTTTTTGTAATTTATTTCTGTTCCAACAAGAAACATAATACTTGCTGCACCAATTACAAATGTACAGTTGTTGTCTGTTTTTAGAACTACATCATTATCATCAACTTCGGTTGGAGATGCTATTGTGCCCCATTCGTATTCAAATCCTGCACAGCCACCGCCTTTTAGGTTAAGTGTAACTGCATAGCACTCATTTTCTTCACAAATTGTGTCGATTTGTTTCTTTGCAGTGTCAGTTAGTGTACAGATTGTCATTGAATGATCCTTCTTATGATAGTATTTATTTTTTATTTTTGTAATCTTAATGTAAATATACTTATGCTCTTAGAACAATACACAGAAAAAAATAAGTATACTCGAAAGTCAAAGAACGGCACAGAACACGTCTATTACCGTAATAAAACTTATATCAAGTTGCGGTGTGATTGCTGTATGGAAGCCTTTGTACGTGCAAAGTCAGCAATGGATCCTAAACGTCTTAGTAATTCCTACTATCACGTATGTAAGAACTGCGATAGTAAGAAATTTGCACAAGAACGTGGATTAGAAAAACGAAAGATATGGACAATGAAAGTTGATAGCTTAATAGATATCAGTATGCTATGAGTTGCATACGTAAGGCATCAACGACCTTGTGTGTAAATAGGTTTTGTTCTTTTTAATTATACTGCTGATCTTTTTTATTTCATCTAGAGAATCATTTGCTGCAATTTTAGCGTGTAGGTCTAAGTATTGCGCATCTAAACTTGAGTCTATATTCATATTTAAATATTGATTAACGTAGTGTGCAATCGATCTATGTGCTTCTACAGTAGGATGCCCGTCTGGAACTACTTTTGATTCCCAGGGTGCAAAAAAACTATAGCTTTTAAATTTGCCTTCGTCTACGTATCTATTAATATCATGTATTAACATTTTAGGATGTGATATTACTGAATTCCAGTCTGCTGGTATTTTAGAAGATTTATATCTACTCCAGTCATCCATAGTCAAGAAGTAATAATCAATATTTGCAGCTTCTAATATTTTTGCTGCTGCACATACATAATGATAAGTTTTAAATTTTAAATAATCTTCGTTCCACCAGTCAACATTCTGTTCGATGAAATCGCCTACGTAGTATCTATTTCCGGCTGCATCCCAACGTGGTGTTTGGTTAGGCTTCCAATAATCGAATCTTGGCCAGCTTGACCATTGTAGTATAACTTTTGTTTCACCTGGCACAAACTTTGATAAGTTTTGCATCATATTAAAAAATATGCGCTCGTTTCCTGCGCCAGATTCTGATACATTAAACGACTCAGTGTTACTCATTACAAGCAAGTCAGCCCATGTAGGCCAATAGTATGAACTATAAGAACACCCGTCGATATAAAGTTTCATTAATTAGTCTTCGCTTTTCCAAATAGTCCAAGCGCCGTAAAAAATTGCAGCATATGCAATTAAGTCTACTGGCACTAGTATCATAGCAACACCTGTTGCAATCAATACAGCACCATCTAGTGATGTTCGTTCAGTTAATCTTTTTGTAATCCAGTTAGTCATGTCCTAGTCTCCTTACCTGTCTTTCTAAATATGCAACTCTTGATTCTGTTGCACGTAGTTTATCTTCAATGCCAGTTACATACTTTTGCGACGGTATTGTGTGTTGAGTTCCGTCCTCACCTAATACAGTCATTGTATCAACGCCTTGACCTCGCAGTCCGCCTAATACTCTATTAGGATTCTTTTCAAATTTCGATTGGGTCTGGCTCGGCGACTTTTTGCCGTACATTCGATTCAAATAGCTCATTGTTGTTCTCCATACTATATTTATATAGTCCGATACTTGCTAGATTTTTTGCCTTAGCTTCGACCATAATATCTGCCCACTCTAAGTGTGACAACGCCCAGTCATTAACTGCACTATTCCACATGTAATCACTATGCGCTCTTAGTTTCGCTTTTTTGTAGCCTTGTTCCGTAAGCGCCGCAAAGTCCGGTCTTTGTGTTGCTGAGTGACCGGAAAGAAGATCTTCTCTACTGCAACTATAATGCATAGCAGGCCGAACACCGCGCCAACTAGCAATAACACGTTTGATCCTGTCGTCATTTCTATCAATATATTCTCCTTCGCGACACCAGTGGTGGTGGATGTCTAGCACCAGAGCGAGATCGTCTGCAAGCTCAAGACTGTCTTCGAGTCCCCATTTGTTTTCGTCGTTTTCGATTGTAATACAGTTTCTTGCCTCCGGTGAGAGACGTTTAAGCGCGGCTTTGATACCGGCTGGACCTTGGCGGCCTGAGATGTGTACGTTGCACTTAAAGTCTTGGAATGTGCGTCCGTAACCCATATAGCGGATGACATCGGTGTGATATTCAAATTCTTCTATGCTCCTCTCGACAATTTCGGGATTGTCACTAGCAAGAACGGTAAACTGACCAGGATGCATACTAAGTCTAACATCAAGTTTTCTTGCAAGCTCTCCGACTCTAGCAAATGCTTTTTCGCAATACGCTCGAACATCAGGTTGCTGCCAATAGTAAGTCCAATCACGCTGAGTGTAAACAGGAAGAACATCACTACCAAGTCTAACCATTCGTAACTCATACGGCAATCCTCCTACGTATTCAATTAAATTATAGTACGCTTGAATATTGTGTACCATAATATCCCACAAACGCTGCTCTGCAATATCTCGAGTCTGTCTGTTAAGCCACTGTACTGTTGTACTTTTTGTATTTAGTGGCCGTTGGATTTCTTCAAGCAGTTTTTTCTTTTGTGTTTGATCTGGATGCATGTACTTACATGCAAAGCCTATACGTTTTGTTACCATTTTCTATAACTCCCATCGAGTTCGTGTGTGCCTGAATTATGTATTGCCCACGCTATACAGTTGTACCATGCATAGTGAGGGTGCTGCCTAAGTTTTTTATACCATTGTATACATAGTATAACACGTTTTCTAATGAGTGTCAAGTTCGTATTCAAAGTTCTGACAATCCATATGTTTGTTCAAAAACTTTGCACCGTTCTTTAAATGAAAGTTTTTAGCCATTTCTGTTAAAGGACTTAGGGTAACAAACTTGTGTACTTTTAGTTTAGTCTTTTGAATATGTTCTGCAACAGCAAACACAATATCTCTTCCTGCGCCTCGATCATAACTCCAAACTGTATAAAATACTGCAACACTAGAACCAAGATGATTCATGTCTGCTTCACATGTAGGAATTTCGTCTGTGTAAGCTACACAGATGACCGCTCGTAGCTGTTCGAAACTCTCGTCTGAGTATAGTCCGTATACTTCACGACGACCGTTTAGACGCCATTCTGCGCTAATATGCGGACGCACAGGATCGTCCTTGATTACTTCTTTTACAATATGTTCATTTAATTTTAATAACATTAACTACTTTCTATTTCCAGTGTTCCTTGCACCAGGGGTCTATACAATTATGCGGGTTCGGATCTCCATGAAATACTGCAACACTTGTCTGCGACAATATTTCTGGATCACCTGGTGTCATAAAGTTACGTACACCTTGTTTGTCTCTTGCCATAGCGGGCTTTTTACGCATTTCCCACTTGTAACTTTGTATCCATTCGTCTGGCCAAAACTTAAATGCTTTGTCCTTTGTTTTAAAAAATATCCAATCTTGATCGCCGTGCATACGTCTTATTCCGCTGTTGGGGTCTTTTTCAAAATCTCTCCATACTTGTGGATGCTGTCCTGTGTTTAATCTAAACACACTACTGTTCATTCGATCCCAACTAGGAATAGAACACCGGTTGAAGTCTCGAATAATACAAAAGGCATCAGGTTCGTATGTCCAGAGATAATCAATATTTTTAAAAACAATAACATCTAGATCAAAGTATAATATAGTTCCATTGACCGGAAGTTCTGGATTAAAGAAATAAGGTTTGTACCACCATCCTTTAACTCCGTTAGTTTCCGGTAAAGGAAATACATGTACTGCTGGATCGATGCCTGTTGCATCTTCTGTAAAACATGCAAACTTAAAATCTATTGTACTATAACGCTTGGTCATTCTGTACAACGTATTTACATACTCACTAGTATACTTTCTTCCATGCTTTAAGCATACGACCCAACGTTCCATAAATTACGCCTCGTAGATTGCCGAGTTCGCACCATGTTCTGCACATTCTACTCGTACACAATAGCAACGGTTGTCGCTCATTTTACGCACAAGATTGTCTGCAAAGTTAAATGCGTGTTCTGCAAACTTCTCTGCACCTACACCATCCATAACAACAATTTCTGCTAGGTCAAGTTCTTGTAGTTCCATAAACTTTTCTAAGTATGGATCGTTTTTATCAATTGCAGTCTTGTGATCGAAGTTATCTTCCAACCACTTCTTCAAAGGCTTTAGTCCACCAAAGTCTACTGCCCAGTTCTTATGATCTAATTTGTTACATCCAAATGTAAATGTAAATGCTAGACTGTAACCGTGTAGCAAATGACAGTGTGAATGATCTGCGTTAGGTTGACGGAACACCGCTGATAGTCCGATGTTGTGTCCGTAATGTTTTGTTGAATAATATGCCATTTCTAGTCTCCTGTTTTAGTAGCAAGTATAACGGCAGCAGAGTATTTAGAGTGGGATGACGCTAAGACCACTTATTAAACTATATATTAACATATATCATAAACTTTGTCAATATCTAATCTTTCAATATTACTTAGCGACCATTCTTTTGGACGTTTCCAGTCTTGGTTAGCAAGTATAATGAATTTCTTATATTTGTATACTTCTGCAAGTTTTGCAAAATGAATAATCCAGTATCTCGGATCTACTGCACGATGATCTACTTTATTGTAGTTCTCTGTACCTTTGTATACGTTGTTATGTTTGTACTGTCCTTCACCTGATCCCCAGAGATCAAAGCCTAATACATATATTTTTTTATGATGTGTCTGGCAAGCGACTAGTTGTGCAAAGTTTCCACTGCCCCAATGAAAGGGATCGTCGTGTCTCTTGTCGCCTTCGTATGGAAGTTTTGGCACAGACTTTACATTGGGGTACTTAACTGCAAAGTATTTTACCCAATTGTCTCTAGTGTATATGTTACCTTTGAATTCTGCTTGACATGCTTCTATTACCATTCGTCTGTCTACACATACTAATTCGTCAACATGAAAATCTCTGTAAACTGCATTGCAACCTACCTTGTGCATGTTGATTTTATCTATGTCAATTCCAGATCGGCTTTCACCGTTACCAATTAATAGCATACAACTATTTATTGCGGGGCTCTACTATGAGTAGAATATTGTCAAACGTTTGTGATTTTTCTTGTGTGAAGATTAGATAGTTGCATACGAAATCACCTGTCATGCTCACACGGTATCTTCCACCTTCATGCATATCATCAGGAACTTCCATATGCCAACTGTTAGGAACTTCCTCGCCTGGACGAACATTGCGGAGATATTGTTTTGTAAATGCATCTAGTCTATGCGAGTGTGATCCGTCTTCTGCATATGCTACACCGTATACGCTAGTACTATTGCATTCGTGCTTTTTATATCCAACCATATAAAACTCAATATCTTTTTCGTTTGTAATTGGATTGTTTGTTATTTCAATCATAATATCTTGGAATACAAATGCATTTTTAAAACTTAGATAAGCAACTCCGAGACAAATAATAGTAACTAAACTAATTGCACTTATGATGTTTAAAATTCCTTTAACTATCATTTCTCTTAATTTCCTTTTCTAACTCGCTTTGTATTATAGCATTAATATTCCTAAATTCCGAGCGAACACTGTTTAAATTTTTTGTAGCTCTTCCAAGTGTTCTAACAAGCTGCCTAATAGTAAATATTGTCCAGAACCACCAGACTACTGCTGTAACAGAAAACAGACCCAGGCCAACATAAAACGCTGTGTCAAAATCTATTATTTGTAATGATACTAAAAGTATGGAAATTAGTAGAAATACAGGCGGCAATATTCTTGCATACAACTCCCATATTTCTACTTGTCTTTCAACTCTATCTTTTTTTGTGTTCTCCATACTGTATTTATTCTACAGTATGCATTTGTGATATTACGCTATTTTTAGCAATATTGTATCAGGATTGCAACGTCCGTTAAGTTTTGTATCAGTAGTCGGAATGTCATCTAAGAACTTGCGCAGTGCTACCTTACCTGCACCTTTGAATTCTTTCAACTGTGCTTCTGGCTTGCGTAGTGTCTTTTGGATACTTTGTGCTTCATCAAATCCTATGATTGTAGTACCCTTGACCTGCAAGCCACTCCCTGCTCGACCCATACCTTTGGGATCAATGTTCTTAGCAATATATTTGCCTAGCTTGCGTGTCTTGGTATTAAATACCCACAACTCGTTTGCACTAATAATATCTACAGGGTTAATACTTGCAAGTTTATACTTGTCGTCTGTCTTAGCGTACTTCAGCTTTTCAACTAGCTTGTCTGCACTCTTAGGCTTAGCCTTGCGCGGCGCACGAGTTGCTTTTGCTGTATCAATTACAAAGTCTAGTGATTGTATCAAACCTTCAATAGCACTTACAAACATCTTAATTTCTGCTTTCTTAAGATGCGCATATCCTTCTTTAAGTTGTGCCCACATGTCTGCTTCGTGTTCAGTCATCTTCTTTAATTGACCAGCTGTAGGCATACGCTCTAGGTCTTTGAAGTCAGCAATTTCGCCTTCAAAGAAGGACTTGATCTTACGAGCGTGTGCTTGCGTAACTCCTTGCTTTTGAAAATGCTTTTTAAAGTCAAAACCTTTTGGATCAAAGTTCTTACGATCATTGAACCAGCCATCTAACCATTCGTCAATTGCTTCGCTTTGTAATAGAGCTTGATCTCGGATGCGTTCTTGGATAGTAGGAACGTATACGTTCTGTTTGCTCGCCGCGTCTTCTTGCACTTCTGCAACAATTGCATTGCCTTCTTTAATAATTCGTTCTAGTTGAGGCTTGAGCCATGCAGTTACGGGCTTCAACTCGCCCGATGTACCAGGAAGACTGTCCCAGTGCTGTGCGTGTTTAGGATTAAGGTCTGGCATACCGAGACGCAACAATTTACAAATGTATCCAACAGTTACATTTATACCGCGTTTCTTTACAGCATCAATATCTGCCTTGGCGTAATCGTTTTCTTTCATCCATGCTAAGGTGTCTGGAAGTAAGTCACTAGCTTTAAAGTTTGCATACAAGTCGGCTTTGTAATCTCGTACTCGCTTGTGGTAATCTGCACCACTCCAATTTTCCCAATTTTCAAAATCATAAACATTTTTTTTGTTTTTTGCGATTGGTGCTAGACGTACTTTTTTACGCGGTGCCTTGATGCCGATGCCTTTTGCCATTTAACTTACTCCTAAGTTTTAATTTATATTACTTATTATATAGCAATGTAAATAAAATGTCAACCTATATTGGTCCTACTTCTTGGATTCGAACCAAGCCTCCAAAATCCACAATTTTGTGTGCTAACCACTAACACTAAAGTAGTACGTTTAACCTACGATTTCGATATCTACGCTTTCGCTGTAATACCCGTTGCTTGTACCGTACCAGCGAATATCTACACTACCTTTCATAGTTCTGAAACGGTAGTATGTCCAAGTTTCGCTTTCACTCCATTCGTCATCTTCATATTTGCTTTCGCCGTCGTAGTTGCTTACTTCCTCAACCAACAGCAAAGGAGTTCCTACTAAGTCATCCAAGTCACCTACGATGTCTTCAATGCTTACACTCTCGCAACAATCTTGGGCGTGATACATACGCACATAGTGATCTTCAGTCAAGTGGAAGCGAAGTTCGTAATCATCAAGATTTACTACTTTGCAAAGAATTCGTCCTTGCAAATCTTCAAACGATTTTACTGGATCTTGTAAATGGTTATATGTTGCGTACTTGCTCATCTTGTTCTCTCTACTATAAATGGTGCTAGAGGACGGATTCGAACCGCCGACACCCTGGGCTTCAACCAAGTGCTCTACCAACTGAGCTACTCTAGCATGGCAGTCCTGAAGGGACTCGAACCCCTAACCTACACGTTCGTAGCGTGTTGCTCTAATCCATTGAGCTACAGGACTAAACTGGTAGTAAATGATAGAATCGAACTATCTCTTCAGGCTTATGAGACCCGAGTCCGGACCACCGGATTTACTATGGAGTGCATGACAGGACTTGAACCTGCATAAAACGGATTTGCAATCCGGGGCCTAACCATTCAGCTACACATGCACATGGCTGGGGAGGAAGGATTCGAACCTTCGGTACACAGGATCAAAACCTGTTGCCTTACCGCTTGGCTACTCCCCAAAACTTGGTGGACTCTCTGGGATTCGAACCCAGGACCTACCGATTAAAAGTCGGTTGCTCTAACCAGCTGAGCTAAGAGTCCATGGTGGGGAAGTGTGGTTACGCTCCACTCCCGGTAAAAGACGAGTTTTACAGACTCGCTGCGGAAACTATCCGCTTTACTTCCCCTTGGTTGCTGTGGGTAGGATTGAACTACCGACCTAAGAGTTATCAGCTCTTTGCTCTACCACTGAGCTACACAGCATTAATTTGGCACCGGTGGAGAGAATCGAACTCCCTTCGCGCAGTTTTGGAGACTGCCGCTCTGCCAATGAGCTACACCGATATAAAACTTTTTCCTTCTTCCATAAAAAAACCCCTACTAATATCGCTACTAGCAGGGGTGTGTTAAAATAACTTTTCTTAACTACTACGTCAAGACACACTCCTGCCTTCGCTAAACCAGCGAATGCAATATTGTTGAATATGTTTCATCATTGTAGTCATTTCTATTTCTCTTTGTTTAATTCTTTGTATAACTTAATATACTATGTTATTTATCATCTGTCAACCACTATTTGACAATTTAGACAGAAAATTTAGTTTGGTATCCCGTAGGAGAATCGAACTCCTCTTTCCTGCGTGAAAGGCAAGCGTCCTAACCGATAGACGAACGGGACAAAAAACGGAAGTAAAAAAGCAAGTAATGAACTAGACAATGTGCATTAAGGTACTTCGCATCGCGCTTCACCTTCCAAGCAATCTACAATAAGCAACATGCAGAGGGCTTGTTTATTTCCAGCAATCAAAGTGCAACTGTTCTGTAAATCTGGAGCATACAAGCACGGAGACGTTTCAAGCGTCCTGAGCTATAGTTGTTGTTTAATTTCTAGTAAACTAGAAACACGTAACAACACGGTTGTCCATCCTCATCTCAATTTTACTTCCGGGTAGTTTTACTAAACTACCAAAACCTCTTAGAGGATGCCTGCTCGTTCTAAGAAACGTGCTGTTTCCTCATCCAACTCAATTTCTGTTTGAACATTAAGCTCAAGCAGTGTATCCTGCAACTTCTGCTTCTGACGCTTCAAGTCAGCAACAGTGCGTTTAAAATCTTCCACTTCTGCCTTGGTAAAGATTGAAGTGTCCACAGCTTCACGACCGTACCCGTAACGATCTTCCTTGCCGTCTTTCAACTTGGCAATCTTACCTTCAATAACAGCATCACTTAGACGAGCTGCTTTTGTAGCGTAGGTGTTGTTGAACTGGATTTCTTTCTCCAAGTGTGCAACATCTGCTAGCAAATCGTTAATGCTTTCATCAGCATTTGCACGAGCAACTGCTTTGCGGATAGCGTATAGCGCACCCACTAGCTTGTTGCGTGTTGCACTGTGAGTTATGAATACATCACGCACAGCATCGATCTGAGCAGAGTGATCTTCAAACTCGTTAACGCTTACTGATGTTTCGAAAGTCAAACCTTTGATCATTTCGTTGATGCTGTTCTGTACAGCGTTTGCTTTGCGTAGTGTAATGTTCATCTTCTTTTCCTTTGTGTATGTGTATATTATACAGTATTTTACTGCTTTGTCAACTATTATTTTAAAGTGGCATCAGCTTATTCTAGTCATTTGTTAACGGGCCCAGCTGCCTTCAAGCTACTATGTAGCTTCTTTTTACACCTACGTGGGTAACTAGAATTGTTTTTATTCCCACTCTTCAAAATAAACTTGGCGGAACCGACGAGACTCGAACTCGCGACATCCTGCGTGACAGGCAGGCACTCTAACCAACTGAGCTACGGCTCCAAATATGGTAGGACGTAACGGGTTCGAACCGCTGACATTTGCCGTGTAAAGGCAACGCTCTACCAACTGAGCTAACGTCCTATGGCGGAAGCGGTGGGATTCGAACCCACGGAACCTTGCGGTTCGCTAGTTTTCAAGACTAGTGCCTTCAGCCAGACTCGGCCACACTTCCTAATTGGTAGCAGGTGTTACACCCGCAATAAACTTTTAAAACTGGCAGTCCAACATGCACTCTTTTAACTTATCCGCCCAGGTCATTCGACAACGATAAGTACCAGTTAATTTGGAGCGGGAGAAGGGAATCGAACCCTCGTAGTAACGTTGGCAACGTTCTGCTCTACCATTGAGCTACACCCGCAATATATAAACGTATAGGCTCCTACTGAAAGTGCTATACAAACTCACCTACACTTTGTTTAACTTGCTCGCTCTATGAGCGTTGTAGGCTTAACCGCAATATGGTGTCAATCGAGGAGTCGAACCTCGCCGCAGTAGGTGACATGACGCCTGTAGTGTCTGTTACTGTTAGCGAACCCGCATTGACATATATGGTGGAGGTTACCGGGATCGAACCGATGACCTATTGCTTGCAAAGCAATCGCTCTCCCAACTGAGCTAAACCCCCGTTATTGGTCGGAGTACAAGGATTCGAACCTTGGACCCTCTGCTCCCAAAGCAGATGCGCTACCAGGCTGCGCCATACTCCGTAAATTAGTTTAAGCAGTTTTGCGTCCTACTTAGGACGGCCAGTCTCCTGGGCACCATTTGCTCAATTGTTTTACAAGGGGAACAAAACCCTTAAACTTGGTGCCCAATGAGGGACTCGAACCCCCACGCTTTCGCACTGGTACCTAAAACCAGCGTGTCTACCAATTCCACCAATTGGGCAATAAGATTCTAAAGGCTTAACTTGTCCCTACTAGGCAACAAGTGCTAAAGAATCATTGTATGGTGCCGCAACAAGGATTCGAACCCTGGACCTACTGATTACAAATCAGTTGCTCTACCAACTGAGCTATTGCGGCGTTATCTTCTTACTCTGCAACTAGGACAAAAATCATCGTGTCCTAGTTCAGTTTTACATTCACTACATGTTTTCATATAGTACTTATTCGTCGTTGTTGACATCTTCAACAATATTGAGTTGATAAGAACGAATAATTTGTTCTTCTAAGTCGTTCTTATTAAACTCACCCGATTCAAGTCTACGTAGTGCATCAGCTGCACTTGAGGCTTGCTTAGATCTAACTAGATAAGCACATACACCTACTAAGTCTGTTCTGTTGATGCCTGTTGCATCCATTGCTTCTTCAATAAAGACTCGTCCCATGTGTGTAACCTTTCATGCGTTACTGTTTCTATACATTAAGTATAACACCTACACCGTAGATGTCAACCTGTTAAATGGAGCGGGTGACAAGGATCGAACTTGCGACGAACAGCTTGGAAGGCTGACACTCTACCACTGAGTTACACCCGCATATTGGCTTTCCAGCTACCTTAGGAGTTTACCCTATAGTGTTTCACTTTACGCTATGACAGCTTTTAACTGAGAGATCATAGCAACTAAGACTGGAAACTTGGCGGAGCGACTGGGAGTCGAACCCAGTGACCGTTTGCACGGTCTACAGATTAGCAATCTGCTGCATTACCATCCTGCCCCCGCTCCGTAAACATATCCCCGATTTATCAGATTCGTTGCATCAGCTATACTGTATGCAGGATATGTTTAAACTTGGCTCCCAAGGACGGGCTCGAACCGCCGACCCAGTGATTAACAGTCACTTGCTCTACCAACTGAGCTACTTGGGAATAAACTCTACTTACAACTACACTGTTTGCAGACTCGAACTGCGGTTGCCCGTCGGCAAATGAGGACCACCTCACGAACGGAATCGAACCGTCTACCTCCCATTATTCACAGTGTATGTGTAAGTAGAGTTTTAGTGATGTATGTTGGTAGCATACATCTTCTACTTACATCTCCTATCATCGCTTGCGCTAAGGAGCGTAAAATTTTCTATCTAAATTGTCAAAGAGCGTGTAAACATTGCTGCTTACTGTTTATACAGTGTAACAAATAATCTTGTACTTGTCAACCTGTTTGTTTAATCTTTCTAGCAACTCTAAACTACTGTTCTTTGTTGCTATGTGTTTATTATAGTGTATTACTTAGTGCCTGTCAACTATTATTTTGCCTAATCATAAAAAAAGCCCCTAACATTTCTGCTAAGGGCTTTTAAAAATCTTGTAGTATGTTCTACTTAACTCTTACAAACCCCGCAGGCATCCGCACCCGGATTACTTGATCCGACTGTCGAATATTCTACTGATGTTAGTACGAGTTTCATTGAACTTACTTTTCCTTTTGTTATAGTTTATTTATCATCTTGAACAAAAAACTATCTGTTTATGAGTTTACAATACGTTCGTAAATCTCTTTCCAATTGTTTACTCGAGCAGCATTGCCGCTGTAGTCTTCGTTGTGATCATGAGCAATTAGAATACCATCTAGTCCCATGCTAATACCACAGTCTACGTTTTGTGGCTTGTCTTCAATCCAGTAACAACCTGTGTCACGATACTGTTCGAGTACATCATCCTTGTCAGCACCGGTATCTAAATAAATGTACTTTTCAAATACGCTGTCTCCAAACATCTCACGCAAGTTCTTAGTACGCAAATGTTGCGAATAATCATCATTGCTCAAACTAGTAATACAGTGGAAGATGTAACCGTGTTCTGCATGTAGTTTCTTGACATAGTGAATAGCATCACGCAGTGGCGGAAGTTTACGAATCCAGGCACTTTCGTTAAACATACGTACAAGACGCATTGTTTCAGCACGATCTAGTCCGTACTTGATGTCCATTTGATAGTTACCAGTTTCTACAATTGTATAACCATGTCGCTTCATCCATTGATCAAACGCATATTCCCAGTCAAACAACACACCGTCTGCGTCAGTTAAAATACATTTATTTTTCATATAGTGCCTCTTTCTATTGCCTTATTATGTTTATATTATACAATAGAAAGAGACTGCTGTCAACCTTTATTATACCATTCTGTTTCGTATTCTTCTACAATGTTTACTGCATTAATACGATCATAACGGAAACTGCGCCAACCTTTTGCGTTTACGTCCCACACACTTACAACTGCATCTGATATCTCGCGAACCTTCTTTTGGCTCATTGCATCTGTTTTAGTTGCAGCTGGCTTCATGTCTTCACGTAGCGTACAAGTCATTACACGCTTGTCACCATTGAGTTTAGTAAAGTCAACTACTAGTACGTTTTGTTCCAGTTGGAACTTTAGATCCGCTTTTGTCGGGATCCCCTTTAGTGTTGCTATCGTGTCGCTTACTTCTGTCATATTAGTCTCTCCTATTGCCAAACAACTGTAGCAGGGCAATAAACAAGTTAATGAAGTCTAAGTATAGTGTTAGTGCGCCTGCAACTTCCTGTGAGCGAGTATCACCGCCTTGACTTACAATTTGTCTAATCTTTTGTGTGTCGTAGGCTGTTAGACCCATAAACACAATAATAGCAATTGCACTGATTGCCATTTGCATTACAGTACTGCCGATAAAGATATTAACAATACTAGCAATAATAATTGCAATAAGTCCAACGAACATAAACTGTCCGATTGATGTTAAATCTTTCTTAGTTACATAGCCGTAAATACTCATAGTTAGGAATAAGATAGCCGCACCTAAGAACGCTGTAATAATACTCATACCTGTATACACTACAAAGATAGTAGCAAAGCTCAATCCCATAAGTGCCGCAAAGCCGTGTAGCATCATCTGTGCTGTGCTATAACTAACTTTGTGCATGTTAAAACTAATTGCAAAGATTGCAACTAGAGGTGCAAAAATAACAATGTATTGCATGATGCCTGTAAAAAAGAACTGCATTAGTGCAGGACTAGAACTTACAAGCCAACTAACTATCATTGATGTAATAACTGCTAGTGACATATGACCGTATACACGGTTCATTGCTGTGATAAGTTCGTCTGTTGTTTTCCAAGTTGTTGTATTCATAGTTCCTCCCAAATGCCTAATAGTTCTGCACCAATAAGCAAGAAGCCAGCTGCTACAAAGTTACCTGTAATCAATACAGCACCTGCGGCAATACGAACTACACTTTTTACAAGACTAATATAAAAATGTTTCTTGCTAGGATCTTTAGGCTCTACTTCTGTTTTTAACTTTTTCATTATCGTTTATCCACTACCTTATCTGCAAGGCCCCACTCGACAGCTTCGGCTGCTGAAAGGAACGTATCAAACTTCATAGTTTCTTTCATTTCTTCATAGGTTTTGCCTGCTGTATTGTGTTTGACATACAGTTCTGTTAGACGTTCATTGACTCGCTTAGACTCTTCAAACGCACGTCGATTGTCTTCCATCTCAAGCTCTTGTACATATACCGAACCTGAAGTACCACGTGTGCCTGAGCTTACACGGTGAATCATTGTACGACTGTTGGGCAGTACCATGCGGTTGCCTGCTTCGCCTGCCATAGCAAGGAATGAACCCATTGAACAGGCTTGGCCCATTACAATAGTGTACACAGGACAAGTGATAAACTGCATAGTGTCATAGATAGCAAGACCTTCACTTACAATGCCACCTGGACTGTTGATATACATATAGATAGGTTTATCACGTTCTTGACTTTCCAAGAACAATAGCTGACTACAAATAATACTTGCAGTGTGTTGTTCTACAGGACCGTCAAGCATAATAATGCGGTCTTTAAGTAGGCGGCTGTAAATATCATACGAGCGTTCGCCTTTTTGTGTTTGTTCAATTACTACTGGTACCAAAGGCATCTTATCTCTCCACTATTGGGTTTGTTGAATTTGTATCGTGGTAATCACCGCTTTTGTAATAGTCGCGGGTTGCTGTTTCTTTTACCATAATGCCGTCTCGCAAACGGTATGTTGTGATTTCTCTGCGGACTACACCAGTTGTGTCGCCATCAAAAGCATTTTTAAAAGGTCCATCTGTCATATTAATATCTCCTATCTTTAACTGTACGTTGCACCGGTCCTGGAGTAGTAAATTCCATACCATGTGCATTTCCTACATACGTTTTTCCATTCCAGCGCATGTGTATTTTATTAGTTGCAATGAATGCGTCAAGTGATTCATTTTCACGAATGTTGTCTACTTCAGCTTCAACACTCTGTTCGTTACGAGTATTAGTTAGCATTGCAGTTTTTTCGTATATAGTTTTCATGTTTTTCCTTGTAATTTTAGATTTAAAACAAAGTTCTCTACTAACAGTTTAACAATGATTGCAGCATCTGTCAAGTGATTTCTGTCCATTTCGAGAACATGAGCAGCCATCATTGTTATTGCCTGTTCTTCTGAAATGTTTAGTTCTTTCCAGTCTATCGGATCAGTGATATTAACTTCTTTTGCAAGGTCTATTAATAGCCTTAGCTCATTGTTAGTCGGTTCCATCATAATAATTTTAAATTCCTTCTATCGATAGGGTTACTGAGTTTAGAACAAGGTATACTAATACTAATTCTTTTTTCAAAAGGATCTGCGGCTTGATATGTGTTACTTGGAATAAACAACATGTCTCCAGGTCTTAGTATAGTATCAATAACAACACTTCCTGTTGGTCCCAGCTTATCGTACACCTTCCAAGCAGTTTCTCCCGACACTTGAAGTATAAAATTATCTTCAGTAACACAGTGTATCGGATGACTGTTAGATTTTCCGAGACTACAATGTACATGCATATCAGCTGTTACATTCATGATGTCTTCGATTTTTTTACATACTGCGTGAGTAGCAATACTGTGTACACTGAAATTTTCTAAAACAAGTGTATGACCTTGTTTGACATAATCCATTACTTGTTGCTTATCTGGTATAGCTTTGTCAAACCAGAAGCTGTTCGAATATTTTAAAGGTATCCTAGTAGCTAGTGTCTTATGTATAATACTCGGATTATATTGCCAAGGATTATTAATACAAAACTCGATGTCTTTCCAGTTTACTAATAGATTAGCATCATCTATATAGTCACGTAGCAAAAGAGGTGTATTATCAAGTATTTCCATTATTCCTCACAGTATTAATTTACTCTACAAGTATACTATCATTATGATTCAATGTCAACTATTAATGTTTCGTTACACGAAACAACTCTAAGACTAATCGTCTTATCGTAATATACTTCGTATATGAATAATATCTTAATAATTATTTTATTTCATGTAGATCATTTCAGTCAGACGGAACCTGCTAAGGTCCCATCCAATCTTTGACATACTTCATGTGAGTCGTATCCAGCCAAGACATTTGGAAGCAGGTGTTTTGTTGCATCTCCAAGGACTCTAGTCTTTTCCTTACCTGCACTGACATAGCTTGCGCTACCTATAACCTCGTTCCTAGTGTTATAGTGTTTAGGAGATGTTTGCTTTCGCAAAGGGGTGAACACGCCACACCACCGGCGACGAGCATTACCTCGGCTGGTTCTTGACGAATCGAGCGACCTCGATCAAACGGAGTTCTGATTTGCCTGTGAGATGTGCCTTAGCGTAAGTAATTATGCTGTTGTGTGCCTGAATTATATTGTAGTTAAACTCGTTACCAAGTTCATTGCGACTGCTGTGCCGCTGATTGAACTACCGATCATGATAGCTCTATCGCTCCATACCATTCCTACATATACCCAACAGGCACTTGCAATAAGATATGCTATTTGTCCGTACTGAATATAACCAGCACTGATAAGAAATACACCAGCAACAGCTAGTACAGTTGCAAACCATTTTACATACCAGTCTGGTGTTCCAGTTGGCGTAGTAGGTGTTAGATCCTCTACTTCTGTTTGTAGTTCGGCTAGTTCTTGTTTAAGACGTTTGCGTTCTTTACTCAGTTCCATAGCGAGCTTCGTAGCTCTGCTATTAGTACTTTCTTCGTGGTATTCGTCTTTTGTTAATTCTTCAGCCATACTTAATCCCACAAATTTTCGTAATATTTGCCAAACAGTCTAAAACCGTTGCTCATACGTTCTTGGTGTTTTTTTCTACCTTCGTCGTCTGTCCATTCAAAACGTCCGCCTAAGATTCTGCCATCTTCACTTTCAATATACGGACCGTAATAATCTTCTTCCCAATGGTCGCGATTCTTTTGTTCGAACGCCCAGATCATTTCGTCCATTACCCAATCCCAACGTTCAAAGAACTTAGGATCTACATCGCCACCTTTTGCATACTTGTTCTGTTGCGCCTTAGTAGCACGTAGTTCTTTTGGTACATCTTCCATGTCAACAAACGGAGCACCATGCTTGGTAGCTTTTAACTGTACAAGCATGGGCAAGATAATAGGAGCAAGGGTATGATCCATACTCCAAGTATCCCAGCGGTCTATACGTACCTTTACTTTCTGTGTACGTCTATCAAACCATATCCAGTTAAACACATTGTACACGCTTTGTATAGCGTCCTCGAGTCCTTCTAAGAACGCTTCTTTAAACGGCTGATGCTTGCCCGGGCCTAAACCTTTAGTACCGTACTCCGGCCAGTCCACATAACCATACTTTTTATTCATATGGTTGCTGTGTATGTTGCAGATTAATCTACTTGGATAGCTGCCTATCTTGACTTTCATTTTTTATTCCTCGTAGTACACTTGCCGCTCATACACATAGGGCAGTAGTGTTTGCGATCCTCATGCTCAGTTCCATATGCTATTATGACACTACATCCGTCGCAGAGCAAGGCTCCTCTGCCACCATTAAACTTGACTTGTGCAACTTTATATTTGCTCATAATAATCTACCACCATTACATTTTCTGGTTTGTCAGGAAGTTGGAATGTTTTTGCAAACTCCATTGCTTCGTGTGCGTCTTCAAACAGTTCGGGTTGTATATCCCAACAATTTTCTGTTTGTTTAGTAATATAAATCCAATCGTCTTTACCGTCAAGACAAACCATCACTGCGTACACGCTTTTTCTCCTCGTAATTGTGCATCAACATACTTAACTCATCTACCTTGTTTCCTGTTTCTAATACTTCAGGACATTTAGTTGCTAGTAAGTCTAAATCGTAGTTACCTGGATAGTGACGCAAACAGTAGTATGCTTGCTGGCGTACTTCTTTAGGAACACGAGGAGTTTTCTTTGGATCCATTAGATCTTTTAAGAACTCTTCTGTTCGCTTTACAGCATTGTAGCGTTCGTATGGTAATGTCATTTTAAATTAATCCATAGTCCAATCTGTGCAAATGCATAGCCTATCCAAATCATACCGTTAGGGATAGAACCCTTGTACCATTGCATCAATCCAACTGTGACGTAACCAATGCCTGTGGTTGCTACAATTATTTTTTCAATCATGATAGTCCAGTAATAAGTTGATAGTTGTCCCATGCCTTTTGTTGTGCAGGAGTATGTTCTTCTGTTGGCACTACACAGTCTAACCAGTAGTAGCGCATACGAGCAGGATGAGCGCCGAACTGACGTGGCTGATGTAGTTTACCAGTCTTATGCAAGCTGATCAAAATATCACGCATTGCAGCTTCATAGTCTTCTAGGCCCGCCCATTCGGGATGACTGAGTCCACCATACAAGTAACCCTCCCAGATACCATTCCAGTGTTTGTCATTGTTTGGATCAATATCTGTGCGAGCAACAATGACTAGCACATCTTCAATGTCTACCTTTCCCTCAAGTATATCTCGCATACAGCGACTTAAACTTAATCCAACTTTCATAAGTCATCAATTCCTAATTTAGTAATTTTGTCAATAAACACTTTGAGTGTGCGATTGTCATCTTGTAGCATGTAACGTACACGCTCATCGTCTTTCAAATATTTTACAAGAGCTCGTCCACTATCATCAATAACTTCAAAACGATTTACGCCACGCATTGCTTGATAGTCTTCACCATCGCCGATAGCATTGTGCAGTGCCATAAAGCCACAGTCCATACCACGTGCGTACATACCCGGATCAAATCCAAATACATTGTACATCACATAACGATAACTGCCGCGATCTTTTAGCTCACCTTGATGTAGGCGTTTGCACACAGCGTAGAAAGCATCTTCACGCTCTGTTTCGCTTAGACTGTTCCACCAAGCGTCATTGTCGGCTTCGTACTGTTTGCGATGCTTTTCCATCTCTTGTCCAATGTCGCTTAGTTTTTGCAGAGCAGCTTCACGTTCGTTCATCTTAACCTCTTTTGTCATACTACTAGTATAATTTCAAAAGGTTAAGTTGTCAACTATTGATTAACGTAATCTGGAAATTGTTTTGCAAAATCAACGGCATGCTCATCTAATTCAAAGTGAAAAGTATGTTCATACACATTTGTATAAGAACTAAAACTCCACTGATGCCGTTCGCAATTGCGGCGACACCATTCCTTGCCGCGAGTATCTAAGTCGCTGTGAAGCCGGACACTATGTCCAGGCTTCCAGCTATTCTTGTAGTCAAATTGTTCTTGAGGGGTCATATTAAATTACCGTGTGTTCGTTAGAGTTTGGGTTGATTCCAAACTTTTGTACACATAGGTCAACTACTGCATCTGGGATAACGGTATCCATTACAGTATTAGGAACCCAAATTCCTTTGAGATTTCCGTCTTTTCCGACGATTAGTCCATAGTCTGTTTCTGATAGTGATTGTTTAAATTCTAGTTCTATATTTGAATGACTCATAATATTCTCCTAAGTTGTAAAGTCAGCTTACTTCGGTATACTCGTGTTCTACAAATTTACCGTCTTGGATCTTAAATACGTCTACTTTACCACTACTACGGACGTAGGAGCGGCCACCGTCAATCATCTTGCCTTCAATTACTTTGTAATCATGTCGATGCTGACTGTAATAGTATTTACCATCAGCATCTTCTATCATTCCAAATTCAAAATTTTCTATTTGATCTGCATTAGTAATCATAATAGATGCATTGTCTGAAAAGGGATTCTGATACAATGCAAAGTAGCGATTACCAAACTGCGGATGCGGAGTAGCACGATAGAATACATCAGCTGCAAATTCAGCATGTTGTTGAATTGCTGTAGTACAAACGTACTTAACTTCTACACCGTCTTTTTCACTATAAATCTTTTCTACTTCTGCTGTGTTAAACAGCGGCTCGTGCTGTATATTCATCTTCTTTTACCTTTTTAGCGATAGTTTTGTGAATACCTGGGTTAACTTTTAGTACATGAGGCATCATTTCGTGTCTAATGTAGTTACGAGTATAACACGTATCTCGGTTGCTGTCATCCTCTTTATATTCTACATTCTTTAAATCTGCCCAAAGTTCAAAATCTCTTTTGCGTGTGAGACGGAACGGACGGATCACGTTCTTGTTGCGGTACGGAATGATTTTACCTGTGCCGTGCATACTGCTCCAAACCCAAGTTTCTACACAGTCGTCTAAATGATGTCCTGTTACAACTGTACCGTTGATGCTGTGAAAGAACTTGTAGCGTTCATTACGCCAGTATTCTTCTTGGCTTTCGTCGTCACGCTTTGCTCTACCAATTTGTCCATACATAAAGCCGCAGTCATATTTCTTTACTTGTACACTTACATGATTGAGTGCTTCGCGGCTAGTGACTGTACCATGGTCAAAGAACACAACAGTTACATCGTGGTTGTTAGACAGGAAGTCAAGTGCTGCCATTGAGTCTACGCCGCCTGAGCAGGCAACGAAAACTTCGCGAGGCAACTTGCCTTGTAGTTTTAACATTTTTACCTCTTATTCAGAGTCTAGTTCAAATGTGTATAATTGGCCGTCTTTGATTTTTAATAGCATTTTTGTTCCATTAGTTTGCGTCATCTTACGACCACCTTGGACCCAAATGCTATCATCCGGAGATCGTCTATAATCGTCTTTGTGCTTACTCCAAATAACGTCACCGTTATCAGCACGAGCACCTTCCCATTCTAGACCTTCTGCAAATTCATCACACGGCTTAATTACCCACTTAGTATTAAATGGATCTTGGTAGATAGCAACATAGTGGCCACCTTCTTTTTGTAATTGCTCTGAGTGTAATATAATGCAAGGATATTCAGTCCAAGCTAGCGCACCGCTCGATGGAACTTTTGCAAACGGCATATTTATTTCAGCAACAAATTTTGCATTACGTCCTTCACACGCAATGTTAAGTGCTTGTCTAGAGTACTTCTGATAATCTACTGTATTAATAATTGCCATTTCTATCTCCTATACACTATTTATACATTCGTCCAAACATGAGCTAAGTAACCTTTTCCGTTAGTATCGCCGCCGTTGTTTTCAACTTCAACGCCATTGTACTCGATTGACGTTACAGTGTCTTCACCGTTCAAATATTCTGTTGTATAAACTTTAAGTTTCTTAGGATCAAACTCACCTACAGTTTCGAAGATACCTTCAAAGAAGCATCCTTTTTCGCTTGAGTATAACTGTGCAATAGCTTCGCAATCTGGCTCGTCGTCTGCACAACCCATTTCAGTTAGTTCAATCTCGTAGTTGTTAGCTTCCATAATATTGTCAAGATATTCTTGTAGTGGTTCGCGATCTACAACATCTTCATCGCCTACAATATCTGCACCATACTCACTGCTTTCAACTTCAGTTACAGTGAGATATGCACTTCCCCATTCGACTCCCATTGAGTGTTCAAACTCTGTGTGCGATTCATACCAAGGACGCTTGTACATGTCATCGTCTGGATCGTTTAGAAACTGTGCTTCTACAGGAACTTCATCAAGTTCGTCGAAGTCGCAATCTTCTACATCGTCTGCAATCATATATTCGACTAGATCGTTGTCGCCATGCTCTTCTGTATGTGCGCTCCAAAAGTCAAGTGCAGCTTTTGAAATACCCATGTATGCACTTTCACCACCGTAGCCACTTAGCATGATACGATAGTAGCGTGGACCTTTGAGTGTTTCTACTAGTTCTGTTTTTTCTTCAGTCGTTGCCATTGTTTTATACCTTATATAGTTTGACATAATTAAGACGTGTTTCGTCTGCACTAAACAGTTTGTTTTTAGTATGCGATTTTACTTTAGCTTTAATGCGCTTGCGACTACCTACAGTATGTTCATATTTGTTCATAAAGCTAACAAGATTGCCATCTGTAGTAACACAGGTATAGTTGTAGCTTTCCCACTGACTGCTGTAACGCTTGTCAAGGACTTCAACTACAGTTTCTACTTTTTCGCCTACAGGTTCAATGTGCTTACTGTTACGGTACTCAACACGGATAGTTTTCTTTAGTCCGCTTTCGTGTTGATCGCGAGCAATAAACTCTGGAGCATAAGCAACACGACCCATACCCATAACCTTGACTTCGTCTTGTGACAGCTCTTTGACCATATCTGCTTTGAAGCCGTCAAGCTCACCTAAGCCAAGCATAACATATCGACGCATCCACTTGAGTGCTTCTTGCACACTAGCATAGTCTTCTTCAGTAGGTTCAAACATTTCAAAGTCTGAAGGAAGATACGGAGCGTCAGTAAGTTGTAGTTTCTTAGTCCAGTAGTAACGCACAAGACTCTTGTTATCAAACTGTGTCTTATTGTTACCTTCTGAAAAGCGACGAGTGTCTTTGGTGTAGGTATTATTGTTAATACGATATGCCGCATATGCAACAGCAAGTGCGTCTGTGAGTGCTACAGTCTTAGGAGGAAGTGGTTTGCGAGCAATTGGAGTGTTATCTTCGTGTGCAAGCTCGTATGCAAGTTCCATGCGTTTGAACTCACGCTTGTCCATGCTGCCCCAATCAAGTGTGCTTGGATCTGGAAGTGTATTACCCATGCTGTGTGCCTCTGTGTTTGCCTATTTAATATAACTATTATAGCATCTATACACTAGATGTCAAGAGAAAACTGTCCAAAAAGTTTCTAACAGAATCTTCTGTCCACTTTACATTCTTATCAAATTTTGGAAGACGCCCAATTGCACTATTAAATCCGTATCCTTCTACTTCTTTCCATTTCTTACAATGCTCTTTAAAACAATCAGTAAGTAAAAAACTCTTAATGTTTTCTGCTTGCTCATCCGTTGCTTCAGTACAAGCGTGATTGACATCAAAGTCAGTTGTAGTAACGGTAATAGCTTGTTCATTAAATGATTTTGTTACACTTACTACTAATTTCTGCTTATTATGAAATTTAGGAACTGGCTTATTATATTGTACTAATGTAACAGTTTCTGCTAATTTATATACAGGATATTGAAATTCATCAGTTTGTGTTAGACTACGTCCGAAACGAGTGTCAACAGCATTGTATACGAACATTCGCTTACTAGGTTTATCTGCTGCCAATTTTAATGCATTATACAATGGCATAAAGTCTTTATCAACTACAGTGTAATCAACAATCATACTGTCGTTAGTTTGTGTGTACTCTGTATTGCCTTGCTTAACTGTTACAGGTCCGCTATACTCTTTGTCTACTACCCAAAAACAGGATTTAGTTTTTAAATGCTTGCTTGCTGAAAAATCTACAGTCTTCAAGCCTGGCAATCCAATTACACTGAAGCGTTTACTTTTCTTAAGAACTGACGTAGGCGTTACTAATATTAGCTTACCTTTTTCGGTCAGCATGTCTAGGCTAGCTTTAGCAAATTCGTTGTATTGTTTATTATTGCCGCCAGCAAGTTTTTTAATAAAGTTCGGATTACTTACAATAACATCATAGCTGTTATTGATATGATCAGTAGCATACTGTCCAGCTAGTTTATTTTTATTAACAGCATAGTTGATACGCATCTGATTTGATTCACAACCAAACACACGTTCTGCTATGTTAGTATGCCCGTGTTCTGTTAGGCGCCGTTCAATTTCTTTTACCACTTGACCGCCACCAATAGACGGATCAAAGAATGTTGTAGTAGTATCTGTCCAAACTGACGCAGGCAAGCAATCTAGCATTGCTGTAACTAATTCGTCAATTTCAAATTTTAATCTAGCCAGCATTGTCGTACATTACCTCTACCCAGTCTTGTTTAATAATATCTTGTTTAAACAAATAACTAATTGTTTCGGTCGATACTCCAAATTCTTCTTCAACGCACTCACGCATTGCATCGTCGTTTTCAACAACTTCCATTGCGTCTTTTAAAATTTTATTACCTGTTCCTAAGATAATGATATCTAAGTTTTCGATAATAGTAGTAATTACTTCACGAGCTTTTGCAATTTCTTTTTCTACAGAATGATCCTTCTTTACTCCGGATTTTTTAGTAGTTGCGCTATCACGAGTCTTTCCAGCTTGTGTTTTATCTTGCTTGTCGTTACGAAAGTAATCACTGTTGCCGTTGGCTAGTGCAGTGATAGCACCAGCACTTAGTAAATTAATATTTACAATTTTACCCAGTACACGACTAATTCCTTTACGTGCAAGAGCATATTCTAAGTAAGAATCGATATCTACTTTGATGGCGCCGTTTGGTTGACAATTCCAAATATCAATTGTGCGTAAAACATCACGCATTGCTTCTTGCAAACTTTTACCTGCGTTGCGCTTTTTATAGTTAAGAGCAGTTTCTACAACCATTGCATCAAACTTGTCATCACGATTAGGATCAAAGCTCAGGCTAAAGATGCGTCCTACTTTGCCTTCTTTGCCTGGCGTAAGAGTACGACTCATTTTTTGTAGTGTAGCACCATTATCTCCACGATCGTAAGCAAGATACAATTCAGTAATTTCAGGAATACTAAAACTACGTTGTGCCATTTGAGCAGCAATAATTAGTACAGGCCTGCCATTCTCTACAAAGCTCTTAACAATGCCTTCGGCTTTACGATTGTTTACTTTAACGCCGTTGTGCTTGATAGTCCCGCATAGTACTACTACTTCAAAACCAGGCAACGTTTCTTGTGCAATATTTCCAATAATTTCTAATACATCATTACGTGTATTTGCAGGCATAAACATCATTGCTACGCGAGCGTGATCTCTGCTATAAATTTCAGCTTGCAAATCTACATTGAGCTCGTCATGTCCGCCCTGGCCTAAGAACAAGCCTTGCAATGCACGAGTAAAGAATCCTTTTGACTTCAAAGGATTTGCTGCAAACTTTGCCCAACTAGGTAGTGTTTTAAAGTCTTCATCAACTTCTCCAGCAGCAATAGCACTATTAACAGGACCCATAAGATCCATTTGGTAACATGCAAAGTCTGGTGCAAGCAGATCTCGTTTTACGTTGACTTTAAAGTTTGCTAGCATTTTGCGTTGCCTTCTTTTGAATTAGCAGTTCTGGATATGTAACACTTACCATAGTATCAATTGGCCAATGTGTCGCTGCCCGTTCTGCATTAGTGCCCGTCATAATAATAGTATACACGGTTTCATCTAACTTGTCAATCAAAGGTTGCGCTTGTTTAATCTGATGTGCGCCAAAATCTGCTTCGTCTACAATAAGCATTTTACTATGCTCGTTATCAAACAAATAGTCAATACGCTCTTGTCGTTTGGTGCCGTTTGCTAGGCTTAGGTATGCAAATACTTTTTTGTTGTTTGCAAGAGCGTGTTCGATCTTTTCTTTGTAGCCGTCGATGCCCATGTCTACATGTACATAATTTGCAAACTGTTGGAACTGTACAAGGTCTGTAGCAAAGCTAGTAAACACTGTTTTAACGTAGCTTGCAACTACAACAATATCTACGTTCATTTCTACGGCAACAGCACCACTCCAAATAGTTTTACCAAAGCGGGCACATAGTTCTGCAAGAATACAGCGAGCACCGTTATTAAGTGCATCAACTACTTCTTCTGCTACTTCGTATTGCTTAGTGCTTAATCCTGCTTCAATTAATGGCTGACCTTGTTTAGCAAGAAATAAGTTAACACGCATATTGAGATCGTCAAATCCTAGTTTATGATACTCTTTACCTTGTGTACCAGGACTTCCGATAGCAGGACGTATAACGTCATCAATTTTACTTGCACCGTAAAACTTATCTTGAGATTTAGCAAACTCACTAATATCCCATACCTTTTTAAGTACAGCATCACTATCAAAGTGCCGAGCACGACGAGGGTACTGTGTTCGCATGTACTTGATAGTGTCTTCGACTGCTTCTTCGTATGTACAGTCTTTGCTTACAAAGTGATCGCCAAACTTTGACTCTTGCAAATTACTTGCAGTATCAAAGTGATTGTATACCATCATTCTCATTCGAAAAACTCATTAAATGTAGCTGTTGTTTTTGCTTTAACTGTTTGCCCAAGGCACATATCTTCAAATGAGTTACATTCGTGATCCCATGGATTGTATTCTTTTCTGTTTGAGCGTCGAGGAGTTCCGTCCATTGCAAACGGAATTTCAATATTTGATGTGCGTGGAATATGTGCGTATTCGCTATACGGAATTCTAAACCAATATGTTACTTCACGTTTGCGCTCGTATACTTGTACTAGCAAGTCGCCGGTCTTGTTGTAGATACCAGTAACTGGCGCAGAATATACTGTGCCATACGTACAAGTCCTTACAGTTGATAGTTTAGCATCACTGCCACAACTTAAATCAGCGTGGTCTTTACTAATAACTTCAGTTCCGGAGTAATTGGCAATAGCAATTTCAAATGCAGTACTAACTTCAATAATTCCTGTTTGAAGTAGTGTGTCTAATGTAGCTTGATCTAAACTATCAACATTAGGAAGGTAATCTTTGAATTGATTAAAATGTGCAATTTCGAGTTCTAGGTTTTCAAGTTTATTAGCCATGTTAAATGCCTTTATGTTTGTGCCTATACAACTATAATAACATCAGTTACGCAGTTGTCAATCTAAATCTGTGTCCAGGCCGCAGTGTGTCCATGTTTTTCAGCCCAACGGACAAATAGTCCCACTTCACGTCCGTGTGCTTCAATCTCCCATGGTAGATCCCAGTAGCTGGTTTTTTTAGGATTGTATGTTTTACCACACCATGTATCGTGTACTGGGTGCAGTTCACGTCTAGCATACTGTTTTACATGTACCATTTCGTGTGCAACAGTTTCTAACAGTTTACGCAACTTCAATGAACGATCGACCTCGATTTCAAATGTTCGATTGTTGTCAGTTTCCAAACAATACCCCATTGCACCTTGAGGAGCGCACAGCTTTACACTAATGTCAAGTGTACTCATACGAGGCATTAGAGTCTCAATACAGAACTCTACCATACTCTCTACATAAGCACGTTGATTGGGCTTGCCGCCTTTAATCGTTAGATTCGTCATCTCTTTCACCTACCTTAATGATTGTTAAAGTTTGTGTTTCTTCGTTAGTTGTAAATCTCAACAAGTCGCCTTCGTTCCACCCATTTTCTTCTAAGACTTCTGGAGGGAATGTAAGCAGTAGTTCGCCCGGACGATCTGGATCATCAGAAAACAGATCTTCATACTTATATGTGCGTTGTGTTGCTTCAGTCATATGTATAACTCCTTACGTATGCATATATTATAGCAGTAAGTAACACATGTGTCAAGTACTAAATACTATATGAAGGATGCTTATTTGTCCGCTTTTTATGACGTTGTAAAAGATACTCAAAAAACAACAGGTTTTGAGTTACCCGAGCATTTGGAGGCATACGTAGTAATGCTATTAGCGTCCTTTACAGATCGAACTCACTTCTTACCTGAAGATTCATTTGCTGAAACTTATATACGATTAATTAATTTAAAGTCTCCAAATATTAAAGAATTAGGAGATACTTGCCTATTTGTTTCAGGTGTATTTCCAAAATACAAAACTAGATACGGTTTAAATGTAGAATACTTTAGCAGTATTGGATCTAATAGTTATTTGCAAGTAGCAGAAACAATGAACGCAGATTTGTTTATAGACCTTAGTAATAGATTTAATTACGTAAGAGAGTTTATTAGTATTACAGTTAATTCTACCAATAATACTGGGTTAACTGACTGGATATAAATTTTGCAACTTTAGTAGTAACTCTATTACGGGTAAATTTATATCGAAACTTCCACCAATAATAATTGAATTCATTAGTGGCATTCATTGTACATCCTACACACATAATAACCGGACTAAAACTTTGATAATTTCTACTAAACATTATATTCCAAAACTTTGTTAGCTGTGCCTTTGTGTATCGTTTGTCTGTAAAGTCTTGTTGTGTCTTTGTAGTTGTGTCTTCTTGATCCCACTGCATGCGCATCCAATTACCATCGTCGTGTTCTAGTGGTTCGTCTATTGGATTAACACAATCGTAGTGCCAAGTAACAGGAAGGTGCGACATTGCTTTTACAAATTTATCTCTTTCCTCGTCATTAACAAATACAACGCCAACATATCTATGTGGACTATTATCGTGTCCTTGACAGCTAGTAAAAGTAAGATACCCTTTATCCCATAAAGCACGAACAACTGGTTCAATGCCCGGCTCTACATTCATTCCGCTCCAAAACTTTTCTGCATAAGGACTTACATAGTGACTTATGTAGTTGCCGTCTTTGTCTACTTTAGTATATGTTCTTCCGTCGTTAGATAGTTTTGTATTATAGTTACGATATAGACTATATTGATGTACTTCTTCATTAGATGCAAATGTTGGTCCACCATTATGTCCTACAACAATTTCTTGCTGAATAGGTTTAAGCTCTCCTGCTATTACATATGCTGCTGGATCTATAATATTACGTGACATTTTAATTTATCATATAGTGAATCATAAGGCAATGTTTTAAAAAGATTGTAGTTGTGTTGTATTATGTTAACATTGTCATTGTATAAAGTATTTACTTGCTCAATCGTTAACCGTTGTATCTTTTGAATTTCGTGTACGAATCCTTCGTACCTTGCTTGGTCGTTTGTGTAGTTGCAATAACTATAATCAATAAATTCAGGAAACAAAAATCCTCTACGCTTTAGTTCGTCGATTATACCCGGTGCTGCATAAGGTAATATAAAGTTTCCCTTTATCATCGGCTCCCAAGTCTTTTCTGTGATAGACTTAACTATGTTATCCTGATGCATTGCTACACTTTCAACATATACGCTCACAAAACTTTCATTGTAGTATTTGTCAGCAATAGGCGCATACACACCTCCATTAGCTAGTTGGCTACTGTAATGGCTTTCCCAATGATTTGTTTTGAAAATAACACCAGTGTCTGGATTAGACACAAGTACATTATTCCATTTTTTAGAAACGAATAAGTCGTGTAGTCGTTTTCTTATTTCAAGTCGTTGTATTGTTTCCATACTGCCATAGTATGCTCTATTTGGACATAGTATATTATATTTGATATTTTTATCTATGCCTTCTAAGAAAAAGATATCTTTCTTAAATCGTCTAATCCAAGGTGACTTTCTAACTCGACTGGGTATTATTTTTCCAAATCCGTGCAGTCCTTTAGATCTATTGAACAGCATGTCATAAAATATTGCGCCAACAAAGGGAGTATTATATGCTGTGCTTAACACAGTAACATTTTGATATCTTTCAACGTAACTGTGTTGAAACCTACGTTTGTCGTTGTCTTCGTGGTCGTGAAACAACGCTAGAACTACAACTGGTGTATTGTCTTTAAATTTCTTAATAAAATAATCGTGCTGTGCATCAGCTTCGTGTCCGTAAAGATGAAGAAGCGGAACAAAGTCCGCTTCTTCTACATTAGATGTAAAATCAATCTTTTCATCAAAAGCAAACGGCATAACATGTGTTATGCTGTCGTTCAACAAAGGAGACGTTTTATTATCTATATATGCTTGCATTACCTTTTTAGGTATTCCAAACAGTTCTCTGGAGTTGACTGCTCGTATGGGTCTTCATCTTCGCCGTCATTGTTGATGCCGGGCTCTTGCCACCAGCGCTCTACAACTCCGTCGTTGATGATAGCCATATAACGCCAGCTACGCAATCCAAAGCCTAAATGATTTTTACCAATAAGCATGCCCATAAAGCGAGTAAAGTTGCCAGAGCCATCTGGAATGACCTTTACGTTTTTAATCTCTTGTTGTTTTGCCCAAGCGTTCATAACAAACGCATCGTTAACGCTCATGCAATATACTTCATCGATGTCCATGTTACGAATATTATCGTAATTTTCTTCAAAGCCAGGTAGCTGATATGTTGAGCAAGTAGGTGTAAATGCACCCGGTAAGCTAAACAATACAACACGCTTGCCTTTAAAGTAATCGTCTGTAGTCATGTCTTGCCAGCGATACGGATTAGGTCCGCCAATACTTTCATCTCGAACTCGTGTTTTAAATGTCACTTTTGGGATTTTAAATCCTTCAATCATAAATGTGTATCTCCTAAAGTTATGTGATCACTATATATAATAACAGATATATTTACATGTGTCAACCAGTTTTATACTATGTTTGTAGCTAAATAATACTATAGCAAAGCGTGAGGGCGTTTTTATGGACTTTCTAACATTGGCAAGCGAAGTAGGCTTTCCTATTGCAGGAGCATTAGCTGCCGGCTACTTTGTTTTCCTAACACTCAAATTTATTCTAGGCGGAGTGGAAGACAGTGTAAAAACACTCAACGGTATTATTGGCTCGCTGGATAACCGTGTACAAATTATGAACAACGACCTAGTTAAGATAGATGCACTGCTAAGTTATGCACTTGGAGTTAAACCCAATATTGACAGAATAGCTGCCAATGAAGGCAAAAACGATGCGAGGAGAGATTAATGGAAATTGATATTGCTGGCGCAATCAAAGACTTTGGCTTTCCTGTTATTGCTGCGTTTGGCATGGGATACTTTATCTTCTTCATATGGAAGTGGGTAACAGAAACTATTGATCCAGTTATTGGACAAAGCATGGGTACACTAATACGTCTTGTTGACCGTGTGCGTATGTTAGACAACGACATGATACGTTTGAACAGCAAACTTAGTATGGTGTTAGAGCATAGAGCCAGTCTTAGTCCAGAACAAAAAGAATTCTTAGATGAAGCTATAGTAAAGTATCAAAGTCGCAGCGAAACGTTCAATAGTACCGGCAAGCCCGACGAACCAAAAAAAAAGTAGAACCGGTTAAAACTAAAGCAAGTAAAGGTGGTCCGCCGTGGCTACTTTTATTAGTTGTATACGGCGGCACCACTGGATTATTGTTATTGCTTACTTTGTTGTAGCTACAAACACGCCATTCCAATCTTTAGGCAAATCTTGTGTTAGCATATACTCACAACGTTCAATCCACATATCGTAGTACTTTTCCATCTTGCCTTCAAACTGTGGCTTCAACTTATTACATGATTCAATAGCTTCTTGGAATCGTTGCTGCTGATACATTTTATGCATGTCTTCATGTCTACGCTTGCTTGTTGCATAATGTTTCTTAACATCATCTAGCACTGTGTAGATAGCAACTCCTACAGTTTTACCTTTAACTGCTAAGTCGTCTACCTTTAGGAAGAAGAAGTCTTCCTTGCACTGTTCTACAGTTGCTCCACCTACTAGTAACAAGCATCCGTATTCTTTACACTTGCTTTCTATTCTTGCTGCGGTACTGACTGCGTCTCCAAGGACGTCATAGCTGTGTCGTTTTGTGCTGCCCATCTCACCCAAGTATCCGAGTCCAGTATTGATGCCAGCGCCCATACCAACGGCAGGTCTTCCTTGAGGTATGACAAAATCTTCATTAAACTTCTCCACTGCTTTTAGCATACGTAATCCTGTACGTACTGCTGAATCAGCATGTTTAGGATCATCTGTTGGTGCATTGTGTACGTGCATACTAGCATCGCCGATATACTTGATAACCATTCCGTCTGCATCAAGTATAGGCTGTGTAATGCTGTCCATGTACCCATTCATAATTTTAGTAAGTCCCTTTACGTCATCACCAAACGATTCGCCTAATGGCGTAAAGCCGCGCAAGTCTGAGAATACAATACTAATTTCACGTTTCATACCGTCTTTGATTAGACTTGGATTTTCTTGTAGCATACGCACAACAGTAGGGCTTGCATATCCAGCAAACTGTTTCTTAATTGCCTGCTTCTCTAGGAACTCACGTACAAACTTAATACCGTATACCTGTAGTGCTATTAGTACAAACGTAATAACTGGCGCTGTAACGTCTAATAACAGCTTGTCTGTTGCATAAGCATACATTGAATAAGGAACTACACTGCCTATCATCACAACAGTTGTAGCAAGTCCTACCCACAACCAACGACTTAGAAGTATAAGCAATAAACCGCCTATAGCAAGTGCTAGTAGCTCTGCTGTAGGTGCCCAGTCTGGACGCTGTATGTTTGTACCTGCAAACATTGTGCCTATTAGTGCAGCTTGTGTAGTGCCTGCGTACTGTGCTCCTGTTGCTGTAGGAATAGGATTAGCAATACCTGCTGCTGTTACATCTACAATAACTACTGCACCACCAAGGTCCTCTGGTAAGTTTGTTACGCTTACACTCTTTGAACGTTGGCTCCAATCAATCCACACACGCCCTTCACTATCAGTTGGTATTATACCAAACTGAGGAATACGCATTTTCTCAACACCAGCTGCATTTAGTTTGATTTGAAAGTTAGGGTCGCCTGCGATAACACGTAGTGTCTCAAGTGCTAGACTAGGATATAGTGTACCGTCTATGACAGCGACAGTTGGCATACGTCTTACGACACCATCTATCTCCGGCTCTGTTGAAACGATTCCCGCACCAACACTGTTGTTTTCAAGTTCTGGTATGTTCGCAATGATACCGCCGTATGGTAGTATGCGATCCAAGAACTGTGCTTGTAGTATTGCTGCCCCAGGATTGATGGGCTCGTTCTTTGTTTTGTCGCTGGGACGACTTGCTAGTATAACTGGATAGTCTAGCATAGTTTCTGCTAGTTCGGCATCGCCACCTAGTCTGTCTACTTCGGGCATCATTACGTTCCATACAACTAAGCCTGCGCCTCTGTTGTACAAGTCTTTAATGATGTCTGAGTATATGTTGCGTGGGAAAGGATATTGTCCGTACTTTTCCAATGCTGCTTCGTCTATCTCAGCAACATAGATATTATTCTCTGCTGGTTCTTGATTAACAATTAATTGGTCAAAGTAATTTAGTTTAATACTTTGTATAAAGTTATTAGGTACTGCAAATGTATACACTAATGCAGTCAGTGTAATCAATGCCCACCATGGGGATAATAATCGTTTCATGCCTACTCCTATTTAGAGTATTTATTTGGATTTAAAAGTTGATCCCAACTAGGTCCTACATTTTGCCAATAGTCATTGCTTATTGGTTGTAGTATTAAATAAATCATTACAAAAAGCATTGCTACCATTGCTAAACTAAATTTAATCATCTCTATTGTCCCACGGTGCGTTTTCATAACATCCTGCTGGCAGTGTATCTTTGTAGTTTACACCTGCTCTAAAGCCGTCACCTGTGCGTTCCATGTAAGCACTTTCAAACGGCATTTCACGTGGTTTGCCCCAGCAACGATTTAAACTCTGTCCTGGAAATCTATAACGTGGATTGTGTTTGAGAAAGTCTCTTAGTTCTGCAAGTTCTTGTGCGTTCTTGCCTTGTCTCCAATCGGAGTAGCAACTTGCAGCTTGATTGTAGTTTGATGTATTTTGTATACAGTACTTGATTACATCGTTATTTTGATTTGCTATTGCACTAGGTGCCAATAGAATGAATGCGATGGTTAGAAATGCCCTCATTGTCTTGCCCTTCTGCAGATGCCCATATCTGCTAAAGGTATTTAGTCAGAAAAATAGGCCCCGAAGGGCCTATCTATAGTTTTAGAACTTCCAGACAAGTCCTGCTGAAAGACTATTTGTGTCGCCTAAGTTTGTCATTGAGCGAGTTGCTTCTACTCTCCAAGTAACTTTATCAGTTTCTTTTTCAAGACCTAGTGAAAAATCATTAACACCATCTGTGTGATGCATTGCTGTAAAATCAACTAGTCCTAGATCGCCACGTAGACCAATTGTACCATAACCGTACATGTCATCTGTGCTTGCTACTGTTCTTGCTGTTTGTACTGAACCGTTTTCAACATATCCGTCAACTGTACGATTACCACGTGTGTAACCAATAACAGGTTGTACCTTGCCAGTGTCCGGTGAGTATGTTACGCTTAGACTTGTGTCTGTGCCTTTGGTTGCGCTATCGTTTGCAAAGTCACCGATAGTGCGTGATACAGTATAGTCTGTTGTTGCACGACGGAACTCTACAGCAACGTTGTTTTTCTCAACACCAACTGCTACTACATCTGTGTTAGCTGTTACAGTATCATCATTACCAGCTAGGCTAGTGTCTAATCTAGTAAAGCCACCATTAATAGTTAAACCATTATCAGTAGTTTTAGATCCACCAATAACAATACCACCAGTGTTACCACTCATACCGTTGTTATATGTACTGTTCATTCTAATACCTTGAATGTTGTCAAAGTTTAGATTTCTTACAGTACTTGATACAACGTCTTGCGCTGTTGCTACTTGATCAATGCGTCCTTCAAACGGCGTTAGTGCTGTGTTTGTAACTTGTACATTATCTGTAGTACCATCGCTCATATTATCCCAGGTTGTGTCAGTTTGTGTTCTTGATACAACTTGTATAACACCACCGCTTACTGCAATATATCCTACTACTTGGCTGCTACCTTGATTTACTACTGTTGGGGCACCGCTTGCTGATCCAGCGGCTACTTCGTTAATGTCAAGTATGCCGTTTAGGTTAGCATCGCCGTTTAAGTCACCTTGTGTTAAATTGATTGTTAAACTACGAATAACTTCATCCATTGGCATCCAGTCTGCTGTTGGCGATGCTGTTGGATCTGATGATTCAGCATTACCTAATGGAATATAAACAAATGTGTATTGACCAGTGACAAGTCCTGTGTAGTTAATACCTTGCCATACATACGATTCCTGTCCTGTCGGTCCGTTTGGATCGTAAGGAACAAGTTGTGTGCCGTCTGATGTAAAGAAGTTTACGCCGCTTAGTAGACCAGCAGGTGAATTTTGTGATAACAAGTTAAAAGCATCAATGCTTGTGCTGCCATCTGGTTTAATTATTTTAATTTCAGCTTCGTTAAAAGCCATACCGTGCCAGTTACCGTACCAGAAGTTTAATCCTCCGCTTCCGTCACCTACATAGCCAATTGAGTTTGTGTGCGCCAATGCTGTAGACGCCATTAAAGAAGCCGCAACGACTCCTGCGATTATTTTCTTTTTCATTTTTTTGCCCTCTTGAAAGAACGCCCTCACGCTCTACTATATGTATTTACTGCGGTAATTGTAAAAATTATGTACAATGTTTATCGTTGCTGGATATCAATAGTGTTAACACCAACGCCAACTCGATAGTCGTATGCTGCTTCGTCACCTTGCTCTACATTTAGTGTGTATCCACTGGCTGTGCTTAGAGATAAGTCTATATTATTTTCTACACTTGCATCTTGTCTTATTACACGGTAGATATTGTCTTCTATATCAAAAAAGAATCCAGTCTTTTCATCATAACCTGTTTGCACTTCACTTATTAGTGTTTCGTTTTGTTTGTCTAATTCGTCTCTAAAAAACTCTGCTAATGCGGCATTTAGTGCATCAATCATATCGACCAAAAGCTCACGTAGATAATAGTCTGCACCTCTGTCTAGTTCAGTTACCCATATGTCTTTGATACTATCACCTAGTACATCTTCATCTAGTCCGTCATATTCTAAAAAATCTAGTGCAAGAAAGTCTGTTGCTCTTTGTGCTTCTGCTTGTACTTGTTCTGCTTCTTCGATTGGATCAGCACGTCTTACAATAAGCATACCTGTTATCTGTGGTTCTGTGAGAGCTACAACAATCGGTTTACTAGGAGGACTGCGTAGACTTGTTACTCTAGTCATTTGAAATGCTTGATTCATTACAACAAATCCAGCATCGTTTTCGACAGCAATTTCGCCTACAACACAATCACCATTTGAATCACAACTTGGTAGGAGGGTAATATATGATTCGCCAATTTCGTTTACAAGCATATTAAAGTCTGTGCCGCGAACACTTATAGTCGCAGTTGGTGTGCGTAGTCTTACGTTCTGTCTGCTGTTCTTTGCTATTTGTCCACTAGCATAACGAACAGCACCTAGTGTTGCCCGCATGTTTAAACTACCTTTGCCAGTTGCAGGATCGTAGACAAACTCGTCAATTACTACACGACTGTTATCAATAACATCCAGTCGTGTTTCATCAACAAAGTCTATCTGCATACGACCCTTGGTAGTTTCAGCAACATCCATTTGCTGTATTTCAACACCCACACTATTGCCAACATCCTTGTTGTCACGTTTAATAACACCACTGCCGTCAAGTGTTGTAACAGTGCCAATGTTTGCTGCAACTGCCGAGGCGGTAGTCAAGAATATGGTTACGACTAATATGAGCGTTTTCATATTAGTCAGTTTGTGTAATGTCTATTACACTACCGTTAGTAGTAGTATCTAACACAACAGTCTTATCAAGTGTACCACTTTGTGTAATAGTAACAACGTTTGCACTACCAGTTAGATCTAAATCAACAGTATGTCCGCTTGTGCCGCCTGAGATGTCAAGATCAACAATGTTACCGCCGTTGGCAGCACTTAGACTTGCATCGTTAGTACTTGTTACCGTTGTCGTGTTACTCGGTAATGTGTTGATAATGTCAACTGTAATGTTAGCTTTTACACCGTTGATGTCAGCATCAATAACGTTGTCGTCACCTGTTACGGTAAATGCTACTACTGAGTTTCCTGCATCAGCTGTTTCACCAATTTTAAACGTAAAGGTGTTATCATCACCTGTTGTTGTTATATCTAATGTTACAGATTCACAGTTGCCGCCACCTGCTGTACCTGCACTATCACATAGCAAGTCTACTGTGTTGTAGTCGCCTGTGAACGCCCATGTGCCTGTGTAGGTGTCTCCGTTGATTTTTGCCGATATGTCGTTGCCATCACCTGTTTGTGTAATGTCAAACGTCATAAAGTCACCATTTAGTGTTACTACCGTTGTTGCATCTCCGAATTCGTTTCCGCTGCCGTCTTGTACAATGTCTAAATCTAAAGTATCACCTACTTGTGTGATATAGATGTCATTGGCCAGAGCTGGTGCTAGAAACATTGCCATCAACGCCGATAATGTTAATGTTTTTAACTTCATTTTGTTTACCCTCCTGGAACTTCCAAAGTCCCTTACGTTCACCCTCATGAACTAGTTCTACAATACCCTGTTCAATAGCTGCCCTCACAGCATAGTTGACAGGTTCATTTACGCTAAATCCTGTTTCAGTTTCTAGCAATCGAGTTCCCATGTCTAGGAACCTAAATATGTCCGCTCCGGACCTGTGGCTAGCAATGGTCTTTTCCGTTGCTATACTCAGCAGCACTTCTCCTGTACTAACTGATACGATACGCATCACCACTGTTACGTTATCGATTCTGTATTCGGTGCTTGCACCTATGCCCATCCAACTGGCTCCCAATCCTCCGACTGCTACATTGCTATCATATCCAACAATGCCGCCTTCGAGAATAAGCCCTGCAAAACGTAGCGGTTTTAAAGGTACTGCGTCTTCACCTTCGTAGTTTTCACGTGTTTGTCTAATAAGTTGACGCTCTTTAATAAGATTGTCCATGCCCACACGTTCTACTACTTCAAACCAATCTCCGTTGCCCACTTCTTGTAAGGCTTTGATAACCCAGGCTTCTGAACCTTGTGTAACAGCACTGCTTAGGTTACTTACACTGTCACTAGGTTTACGCTGTCCTGTTTTGTCTGTAAAACTGTAAATAGCAATTGTTATTTTTTGCCCGTCTAACTCTGGTACGTCTTCTAGTCTTTGCTGTATCGGCGAATCTTGAACTGTGGGAGATGTTTTAGTATCTTCTAGTATTTGCATACTAGGGCCCATTGCACACCCGCCTAACAGTGTTGCTGCTAAAAGTGTTGCCAGTAATTTCATTAGAAGTTGAACTCCCCACTAGCAGGAATAGTTACAGTTGTTATTGATCCGTCATCGCTTACAATAGTTAACGTGATGTTTCCGTCTGCTCTAACCCAAGTAATCTCTGAGCCTTCTATTTCTGCTGTGCCTGTGTTAGAACAATTATCTGAACAATCAGCAAACATAGCGTCTACCATTTGCTTAGATAGCTGTGCGTATATACGTGATTCAACGTTTTTAAGAAACTTGTTTAGCGTAGTATTTTCGAGTTCGCGCTCAATACGTCTAGCTTCTGATTCGGCTTTTGCTTCTAAGTCTGCTTTGCGATTGTGTTGTAGTTGTTCAGTAGATAGTACATGCGAACTATAGCCTTGCCCTGAGAATCTTGGATTTTTAAAATTCCAAGTTAAATCTGCCCAAGCTGTATTGGCGCACATAAACAATATTAATATTGTAATGTATCTCATTTAAATACCCCCTATCCCTATACTATATTTAAGTGATTACAACCAAAAATTTAATATATACATAAAGAAAATGCGACTCGAAGGTCGCATATAACTGATTATCTAAATAACGAAGTATTTAAGGACGTTGTCCTGGTTTGAATAAGAAACTAAATCCGCCACTTGGCTTTTTAGTTGCATAATAGTACGCTGTACAATCAAACAATATAGTACCTTCAAATACTGGGGGATAAATTACAGCAAAGTTTACAAATTCGCCTTCTTCGCCTTTAGCTTTAAATCCTGTCTTAACTTGTACCATATTAGAACTTTCAAGTACTGATGCAAAGAACGCATAAACTGTTTTTGCATCTTCGTTGATTTTATTTTGCACAATACGTGCAAGACTTGCACTAGCATGATACCCTGGCATATATAGACCGTGTGTTAGAGTCGGCTTATATCCATCGTATCCTACTGTCATTGAATAAAAACTACCATTGTCAATTGCTTGTAGACCTTCTACGTCTTTTGGATTAGCATTAATTATGTCGTGCGCTTGTTTTGCAACTTCAGGAGTAATAATATTCAGTCTCGCTGCTAAAGCAAACGGCTGCATCATACTAGTATTGTTTTTACAAATGTCTAAGATATCAAGTTGTAACTTAAACTTTTCGTCGAAGCCGGGAACGCGATCTCTAATAACGTCTCCACGCTTTTCAAGTGCTTCAGTAATTCCTTTGAGACTTGCTGCTGCTCCGCCTTTTTTATCTTTAGAACTTACGCCTACTTTTGTGCCTGCTGCTGAATACATATAACTATCAATTAGCTTTTCTGCAATGTCTAGTGGAAATTCAACTTCAGTCATTCCTGCCCAAGTTAATCCTGGCTCAAGTACGTCTAACAACTTTTGCTCTGCGTCTCTATAACTACCACTTACTAATTGCCCTGTTTGAAGTGCAATAGGTGCTACTGTTTCGCCTAGTTGTACTTCGTAGTTAGCTTTGTATTCTGGATTAATAGGACTCGGACCTCTTGCAAAGTTTTCAATCAGACCAATAACATTTTCATGTTCTTCTTGTGGTATCTTAGCACTAGTCTTAATTCCTTCTTTAACTGCATTAAGAATATTTGCAACTTGCATTTTCTTACCAACAATATTTAAAAAGTTAGGGAACATGCCAACTGCACCGTGTGTGCCAGTTTTGTTTGCACCACGCTTGATTGTAATAGGTGCACCGATTGCATTTAGATCTTTTACAAACTCAGTTACGCCCCAATAGATGTGATCTGCTGCGTCTTTATTATTTTTATATTTTCCGTAGTATGTTCTGCCCTGGGCACTTGTTAGTTCGACAATAATTACAGCAAAGTTTGCTCTCTTCTGACCTTTGACAAATTTAACTGCATTAGGATGTATTTTCACTTCATCTACTAGTTCTGCTTCAAACTGATCGTCTGGTGATATCATGTCATTTGATAGTGCAGGAACATCGTTGTTTGCTGTTGGCTCGTCAACTGGTTTAGCTTCGTAACGCTTTACTCCAGCTTCTAGTGGAAACTTGTAAGCATTAGTAATATTATATTCAACTCCGTTGCTGTCTACAAAACTGTCACCCTTACCAGCTTGATGATCCATTGCTGTGCCTACAACGCCGCGGGTTGCTTCGAACACTTTTTGTGCTACATTTTTGATTTCTAGAAAACGCATGTCTACTTCCTAATTCTTTTTAGTATTTATGCAAGTTTAGGAAACAACATGTCTGTACAGAACTTGTCTACATCAGCTTCGTTAAGTCCTAGACTTTTCATTGTGCGCGGAGTGTGTGGATTCTGTTGCTGGTTGTGACAGTAATAGTTCTGTGCGGCAGCTACTAGATCAGTATTTTCAGTTCCAGTAAACTCGCCAATCTCATCAAAGTATGCACGAAGGTTGTCTTGTGCTAGTTCAATGATAGCAACTGCTTCTTCTTCTGTGCTTACATTGCCAGCGGCAAGCATTTTGTCTGAGAAAATATTAGTAGCCCACTCTGGTAACTGTCGTTGTTTGGTAGGAATAAAGTCTGCAACAGCTTCTTTGTATCCTGCAATCATAGGATTGTCTAGGTCAGCACTTGCACTAAAATCATGGAACGCACCTGTCATTTTATTCTTACCAGCAATAACATCAAACCCGTAGATAGGACCAGGATTGCTTAGTACAGGAAACACGCATACATGCATCATCCATAACCCCTTGGTGTCACGAGCATCTACTACATCAATGTGCGCCCGGCGTACATGATCGTTACGCCAAACACGATTGACCCAAGTATCGTTATTAAAGTGAGCAAGCCCTGGCTCTTCAAATTCAGTTGCTTGTTCATCAAATATCCGTATAATTTCATCTTTACACTCAATTAGTCTATCCCAAATAATACTCATGTATCTAGTTCCTCAAACAGTTGCATAGCAAATACAAAACAGCGGTTTGCTTCATCTGCCATGTCATCGTTGAGCATAGCACGTACTGTGGCTTTTAATTCGTCTACATTATCAAAGTCATACATTCTACCAGATCCTGGATTACGTTTGCGGATCATCTGTCCGCCGTACATATCTCCAAAGTGTCTTACGTACAAGTGTGCAAGAATATCATCATGGGCAGTTAGTGTCATTACATGCGAAGCGTAATTATTTACAACAGGACACAACAGATCGGTATTGCGTTGAATTCTATATTCGTCTTCGAGCTCTGACAGATCTTTTAAAATAGCATCTGCTCTGCATATATCTTCAATGCCAGTGAGCACACTCAATTCTTTAGCACGACTTTCTAATACTGCATACTGCACGTACTGATTGTATATGTAGCGATGATACTCTTCAGGTGTCATTCCTTTAAGTAATTTTCTTGCGTGTTCAGTACGTTCAGCTTTACTATGATTAGCCCATGTTAACTCTTTAAGTTTGCTCATGCCTTTTCTACTTTGACTTTTAGCGGAAATCCATGTTCTTTGCTAAGTGATAAAGTTTCTTTACTTTTCTGTTCTGCAATATCAAACGGGTATACACCTGCAATGCCAGCGCCTTCTGTATGAATACTCATAGTAACTTCTTCTGCTTCTACACTGTTATGCTTGTATATATGCATCAGTACTTCCATAACAAACTCCATCGGAGTTTTGTCATCATTTAGCATTACTACTTTGTACTTGCCTGGTTCGCGAGTAACTACTTTGATCTTTTCATCGATCTTTACATCTGCAAAATCGCTCATTATCTTTCCTCTTTTTAAAATGGGGGAGATATTTCACTCCCCCTGACTGCTTACTCGCTGTCTGTTTCGATTGCTTCTTGCACATGACCGTTCCAGTCTGTGATAGCAATTTTCTTTGGTTGTAGTTCTTCTGGAACTTCACGTTTTAGATGTACGTTAAGCATACCTAGTTCAAGTCCAGCATTTACTACTTCAACGTGATCAGCAAGTGTAAACTCTCTACGGAAGTTACGTCCGCCAATACCTTTGTGTAGGTAGTTGACATGTTCGTCTCCCTTAGGAGCAGTTCCTTCAATACGCAGGATCTTTCCATCCTTTGTAATATCAAGATTGTCCATACCAAAGCCCGCAACGGCAACTGAGATCATATACTCGTCTTCGTTGATTTGTGCAATGTTGTATGGGGGATAACCTTGTCCATTTGGACTATTTGCGAACTGTCTTTCAAGATCATTAAATAGTCTATCAAAGCCAATTGTAGCTCTTGTTAGGTGAGGTGGAAATACTGTTGTATCAATTCTTGTCATTTTGTTTCTCCTTTAATAAGCAAGATTAATTAGGATCCTTTCGGCATCCTTGCATAGCAAAACTTCTTTTTGCTGTGCATATTTATTTATCATCGAACTTAATCCTCTGATAAAATTCCTAATACAGCTTCTTCAGTCATGAATAACACATCTTCATTATCTAACTTTGATTTAATGCCTGTTCCGTTTGCGAAAACAATTGTGTCTCCAACTGAAACTTGCATTGGTATTAACACTCCTTGGGCAGTTGTTCGTCCTGGTCCTACAGCAACTACAATTCCTTTGGGTGTTGCTTCAGACTTACTTGCTATAAACAAGCCTGAAGCTGTTTCTTTATTTTCGGGAATAGGCTTAACTATAATCCTATCTCCTATTGGGTTAGTCATAAGACTCCTTAGTCTTTAGTTGTTAGCGTACACTGCATTAAATTGTTGTGTGCATCGTACAAATGTTGTGCATTTGCTAAGTTGCTTGAGCTTCAAAGCGCCTGCGTATGTACAAGTTGATCGAATACCTCCGAGCAGGTCTTGTACTGTTCGTGCTACTTCTCCCCTGTAGGGAACAAGTACTTCACGACCTTCGGAGGAACGATACTCTTTCAATCCACCAAAGTGTTTTGTGTTTGCGGCATCACTACTCATACCGTAGAACTGTACAAACTTTTTTGTTTCTATAACTTTTTCAAAGCCACCTGATGTGCCTTGGCTCATTTCATAGTTAAGTTCATTTGTCTCGTAATATTTTGTAATTACTTCGCCACCGCCTTCATCGTGTCCGGCAAGCATACCGCCCAGCATTACAAAGTCAGCACCAGCAGCAAATGCTTTAGCAACATCGCCAGGGCAAGTACAACCACCGTCAGCAATAATATGACCTCCAAGGCCGTGAGCAGCATCTGCACATTCGATAACTGCTGATAGTTGGGGATAGCCGACACCGGTCTGAATACGAGTAGTACACACACTACCAGGACCAATGCCCACTTTGACAATATCTGCACCAGCAAGAATTAGTTCCTCCGTCATTTCGCCTGTT
>Ga0209603_1000246_pt1 | contig 69088 bp, 58 predicted proteins | sample COGITO_mtgs_1206_FD_184812 | JGI IMG/M metagenome (GOLD analysis project Ga0209603, IMG submission 184812) | Pelagic marine microbial communities from North Sea - COGITO_mtgs_120607 (SPAdes) (version 2) | ecosystem: Environmental > Aquatic > Marine > Epipelagic ...
TACAGCAGCTTAGATAAACTTTTTCACTAAAATACCTGCTTATAGACTAACCAACGATCTAAAAAGTGTACGAAATTAAGGGCATGGGGGCTAGGTGGGGTGAGCTTTACAAACAAATCATCAACTGTTTTAACAAAGCCATTCAATTTTCAACGAGTTTGCATAGATGCTATACCTGCAATAGGCCGAGAAGGATGGAATATTCTTGCGATGCTGCAAACAAGCCTTTACCTACTTTGTGTTCCGTCTTGCGGCGTTGATTATCAGTTATCAAAATATCCGCTCCTGCCGCGATATACAACGCCACAATGGGCTGGTTGAAACTATAAGCCACACGATACCTATTGCGTTACATTACAACCAATTGGAGTGTCTATTAAACTGGGTGCGTATCAGTTCGATGCCCCAGGCAGACGACTGAAATCAGCAAAGAGTGCCTCGGCTAGAGGCAATGTACATTGTAACTAACTATCATGAAGTATTGGTTACCGGTAACTGACTACTTCCACAGGCTCTTATTAATGAAAAACTCTTCTTTCCAAAATTAAAGGCTACTGCAATCTATTATCAGAGCAAATTGAACAGGCGGCCAGGAAGTCCTGGGTGGCGTGGTATGCCAAGTTTCATACAGAGACAGAACATCATCGCCTGATTTGTGGTCACAACAGGCTTGTCGAGAGTATATTCGATTTGTTCGATCACTTCGACAGAGCGCATGTCGGTACAGCTCAGAATCATCGCCTCGGCTTGCGGACTATCTGCTTTTAGAGCGAGGTGATAAACTTCATCTGGGGTCAGTTTACCCTGCCCGTAGCAGCCCAAGTTGCCCCCAATGTTGGCGCATTTTACGGTTTCAATACCATTCTGCATCAAAAAATCGACCGCCTTGTCGTTGATATCGCCTACATAGGGTGACGCAAACCCAACCCGATGGACGCCGAGTGCTTGGATTGCTGCAACCAGCGACCCTGCGGCAGTCAATGATGCGGCACCAGTCTCGGTTTCTATTTTCATGGCTAGTTCTCGGTCAAATTCCGAGCCATGTGTCAAAGTAGCAGAAGTGCAACCGTAAAGCACCGCATCTGGCCGTGCTCCAGCGATCATTGAAAGATCATGGCTGAGATCAAACATCCCTAGTTTGGTCATCTCATCAGAACCAGGAACTTCGTCTGCGTCGTAGCCGCCAGTGCGTTGACAATGCAGACTGCAATCGGGCGGGCACATCAGCATCAGATCGGGTTCAAGGTTGGTGTTTGTAAAAGGAACTAGGACACCTATTCTTGTTTTTGCGCGCGCCTGACGGTTCATTTGAAGATCTTCTTTGTAATGCGCTTCAATGCGCCCAGCTTTGTTTGGCAATTCTCGCAAAGTTCCCTCCCAAAACACCTTCTATGTCGGAAGGGGAAAAGCCACGCACTTGCATACCTTCGACAAGGAGGGGAATGGTTTCCGGCCCGGAGTGACCTATTTTGCGCGTGTCATATTGCTGACCCGCGGGCCAGTAATCGGGTCTCGCACGGAGTATCGCGCCAAGATCGACGGTGACATCCGGCGTGTAATCAAAGCCAAGTCCTACATGGGCGGGCCCAGCAAGATCAATCAGAGCTAATAAATGATTTAGCAATGACTCTGTACTTGTGTCGTTATCACCGACAAAAATGGCGAGACCATTCAGGCCTATGACGCCACCTTTGGCTGCGCAGGCTGTAATTTGCTCGTCTGTGATGTTGCGCTGGTGTTGCCAGACCGACGAAGGATTGGAATGTGAAAAAACCACTGGAGTTGTTGAGCGTTCGATCAAGTCCATACTGGTCTGATAGCTTGTGTGGCTTGCATCGACGATCATACCGACACGGTTCATTTCTGCCAAAATATCGATGCCAAATGAGGTCAGTGCGATGTCGGTATCATGGCAACCACCCGCTGCCAAGTTGCTGAGGTTGTATGCGAACAACATCTGTCGCACGCCAAGGGTATGGTACACTTCGATCATATTTATATCGCCGCCCAGAGCATTCATACCTTCTATATCAAAGCTGACGGCAAGGCGGCCAGAGAGCTTTGCTTGGTCAATATCGGCAAACTTGCCAGCTAGCAAGAAGCGATCAGAATTCGCCAGTAGCCAACGACGGTAGGCCGCAAGGGTCGCCAGTGTTTCATCTCGTGACATAACATCAAAGCCAATATTGATGCTCAAATAATTCACATCGTGAATACGCCAGTCCTCTAGTGTATTCAAATCCATATCGGGTGAGGGAAATAGCCCCGCATGCGCGTCCCAAACAAGCATTTTTTTTAACATCTGACTCATAACGCACCCTGGTCCACGTTCAAGACTCCTTCGATGACTCTGCTTGCCACTCCACCAACCTGCAGGCGTGTAATGTAATCATCTTTTACTTTGATCAGTGTTGTCACGTTGCTCGGCCTGCAAAGCTCTATTCCTTGTTCAGCCAGAACTAACACATTTCCATCCGCATCCGAGTGAACGAGCCCATTGCGCAGAAGATATGCAGAAAGGGCGGCATTCGTCGTCCCGGCGGCGGCCGATTCAGCCACACCAACGGCTGGACAGAAATCTCTAACATGCAAATTGTTGGAAGTATTTTGGACCTCAGTCGAGAATACGGCAACTGTTTCTAGACCGTTTGAAATGCAAAATTTAGCAAGAGCAGGAAAGTCTGGATCTAACTTTTTCATAGCTGCAAGGTCGCGCATTGGAAGGCATAGGTGGATGAAATCGGCAGATGCGACTTCTGGTGGCAAATCGGTCGATATATCCTCAAGACCAACACCCAAAATTTGAGCTAGTACAGACAGATCGAGAGAGGGCGATGTGAACTGCGCAGTTGCAACATCAAGCATAACTTCAATGCGGCCTGTATTTGTTCGGCGATATTCTACATGCGCCTCGCCTTTTGGTAGATCGAGAAATACAGACTGCCATGAGTCACTGCCACTTGGGAGCAGACCTAGCTCAACCAGTCGTGTAATTAAACAGATTGTGCCGTGGCCGCACATCGGCAACTCCATGACGGTTGAGAAAAACTGTAAGTCAATCCGGTTGCCAAAAACGGAGTTTACAAAAGAGGTGGCAGGCGCACCAATTTCTCGTGCGATTTTTATTCGGTTTTGGTGCGATATGTCGGATGCATGTAAGATAACAGCAGCCTGACTGCCAGAAAAGGGCACGTCAGTGAAAGCATCATACATCGCAAAGGGGACATCTGTTGCTCGGGAGGTCGATTTAGTTTGACTATTCATTATTAATTTTCTCAGGATACCCGTTTATAACGTCCGTTTTTTTGATGTGGATACTCTAGGCACCAGAGCTTTTACAAGATTTGTCATGTCAATTTCTCCGATAGAGGTTTCACCGTCAACAACCCTGAAGTTGCACGTGGTGTTACCCTCAGATAGGGCAATAAGGGACTCTAGAGTATCGTCAGGGCCAACGTCACCAGCATAAATTGCCTCTTTGCTTATAGGGACCATGACAGATCGGACACGCAAGACGCGGGCGCGGTTGATGTCACTGACAAATGCTTCAATATAAGGGTCGGCAGGGCTCATTAGGATTTGCTGTGGCTCACCCTGTTGAATGACGGCTCCGTCATTTAAAATCACTATATGATCGGCGATCTTCAACGCTTCATCCAGGTCATGGGTGATAAACACGATTGTTTTGTGTAATTCTTTCTGTAACTTCAGCAACAAATCCTGCATGTCAGTTCGGATTAGAGGGTCTAGCGCCGAAAAGGCCTCGTCCATCAGCATAATATCGCTGTTTGAAGTCAACGCTCGGGCAAGACCTACTCGCTGCTGCATACCACCTGACAACTGGTACGGATAATGTTTATCAAACCCATTTAGCCCGACACGCTCCAACCATCGCAGTGCTTCTTTTTCACACTCTGCCTCATTGACACCGCGTATCTGTAACGCGAGAGCCGCGTTCTGAACCACCGTCCGGTGTGGAAATAGAGCGAATTTCTGAAACACCATAGACATTTTGGTCTGGCGGAGCTTTCTTAGGTCTTCTTTCGGCAGGTCCATGATGTCTTCGCCATCAATAAGGATTTCACCCGCGGTTGGGTCAATCAGCCGATTGAAGTGACGGATTAAAGTGGATTTTCCAGATCCAGATAGCCCCATAATCACGGTGATTTTCCCAGCCTGCATGTCGACGTTAATATCTTGTAACCCCAACACGTGATCATGTGTGGACAGAAGGGTTGCTTTGCTCATTCCTTTCTGGACATGAGACATCATGTCTTTCGGTCTGCTACCGAAAATTTTGTAAAGGTTGCGTATGCGGATTTTTTGGGGGGGTGGTGTATTGGTCATGTCTATATCACCTTCACTTGTTTTGAGTTGAGACATTGACCCGCGCCAAAGCTGCTTTTGATGTTCGGTCAAGGGCCACTGCTAGTAGCACAATCCCTAGACCAGCAACCATTCCAACCCCAAGTTCAAGGTTGCGAATGCCGCGCAGCACTAAAACCCCCAACCCTGGTGCCGAAACTAGCGAGGCAATGACAACCATCGACAAACTCATCATGATTGTCTGATTGACGCCTGCCATGATGTTCGGCAACGCCAGTGGAAATTCTACACTGATTAGTTTTTGCCGATTGCTCATGCCAAAGGCATTAGCAGCTTCGATCACATCCTGATCCACTAGCCGGATACCCAGATTTGTCAGGCGGATTACGGGAACAATGGCATAAAGGATAACCGCGATACCGTATAGCTTGGATTCGGTGACCGAAAATAGGAAGATTAACGGGATCAGATAAACAAAGCTTGGTAATGTTTGAAGAAGATCAAGTAATGGAATTAATAACCTTTGCAGCATGTTGGATTTTGACATAGCAATTCCTATGGGAATACCAAGCAGAATGCATAAAACTGTACACACTAAAATGATGGACAACGTCTGAACCGCCACATCAAGGTGGTCAATAATGCCAAAAAACAAAAATGTCAAAGCGACAATGCTGGTTACTATGATAGATCGCGACACATACCATGCACCTATAATCAGTAAGGGGATCAATATGAACCAAGGGATCGCCGAAAACCCATAAAGTGCACCATCAAGCAACCATGAAAGTGGTTGTGTCAGAGGGTCTAGCACAAATTTAAGAGTGTCCTTGGCAGCAAGAAAGCCATTTTCAACTCCAGCGGTCATTTCTCGTGTCCGAGGCATTTCGGTACATGCTTTGTTCAAATTATCCAACGAGGGAAATGGAAACCCTTCACTGCCGCTTGCTGATTCACCCCGTACTTGCGCAAGAAGTTCTGACATAGTTAGCGGTACATCCGAAACATTTGAATCACACCAGTCGCGCAGTCCGAGGGAATTAAAAACCCAGTCATAGAAAGCCATAAAAATCGCCTAGAGCAGAAAAGAGTTGGTACGCGCGGATACATTAAAGAGATCCGCGCGAATTACGCGTGTATAAATATTATTTGATCAAAGCTGCCAGTTTTCCGCGTGCAGAATCATTCAACCAGGTGGACCAAAGGTCGCTGTTGTTAGTTAAGAAATAGACAGCAGTTTCTTCAGAAGATGCCTTATTGTCTTCTTTCCAGGCAAGAAGTTCACCCATTTTACGGTTGCTGAAGCTTACATTGCGCATCAGGTCTGTGACCACAGGATTAGCAGCGGCAAAACCCGATGTTACAACGGTCAGAACACGGCTGGCAGGGTACGGTGAAACTCGTGGGTTGGAACAGACATCATTGGTGTTGCATTCATGAGCTTCTTGGCTGAATTCGCCAAGGTCGATCATGACCATAGGGAATTTACCCAAAACCGGGGTTGGTGCCCAGTAATAGCCGATCCATGGTTCCTTGTTGGAAAATGCTGATGCGATCGAAGTCGCCATGGTTTCGCCAGAGCCATGTTCAAAAATCTCAAACCCAGCATCTTCAAGCCCGCTCGCAGTGATTAGGTTGCGGTTGACAGTTTTGCAATACCAGCCTTCTGGACATTGATGAAAACGGCCGCCCAATAAATCTGGGTTTGCCAGCACGCCTTCCAAAGTGGCTAATTCAGGATGCGCATCAATGGTGTATTGCGGAACCCACCAGCCTTCCACGCCGCCATCCGAAAGAACAGCAGTCAGAGGTTGAACCTTGCCAGCCGCTTCCAATTTATTATAGGCGGGCGTGCCACTGACCCAAAGCTCGGTCAAGATGTCAGGCTTTCCAGTTTCCGCTACGGAGGCTAAAGCTGGCGTTGATGCTGACGGTATTATGGTCACGTTGCAGCCATAACCCTCCTCCATCAAGAAGGTCGCAACGGCTGTCACAACAGAGGCCGAAGCCCAGTCCATTTCTGTGATAGAAACATCACCGCACTCTTGCGCTTGTACTCCACCGGCGGCAAGACCAGCGACCAATGCACATGACAGCATCATTTTTTTCAATTTTAACATTAGGATACCCCTGTTTTTTTTCATTAGAGTTAGTCGATCGTAGCGCAGACCGCTGGGTTTGTATTTTCTACGTCAGTCGACCAGCCGTTCGTAGAATCTGCCTAGAATATACTTGTAAGGAATGGGCGTTACAAATGAGTTATACTTTCTTATATACAAAAATAACTTGTGTCAAAGCGCAGAATTTATAAAGGTATAAAATGAAATTCGATCTACCTCCACTTAATAGCCTACCTGCTTTCGAGGCGTCTGCACGACACAAGAGTTTTACAAAAGCAGCTGAAGAATTGATGCTCACGCAAGCAGCTATCAGTTTTCAAGTTAGAAATCTTGAACAAACTCTTTTAGTAAAATTATTTTTGCGCCAACACAGGTCTCTGGAGTTGACAGAAGAGGGAAGGTCCTTGTTCGGAGCAGTTCGCGCGGCTTTCAAAACGCTTGAGGCAGAGAAGTCTTTGATAACGGGAATAAAGCCTAACAAGTCTGTATCTATCAGCGCTCCGATTTCCTATTGCAGTAAGTGGCTGTTGCCTCGCCTATTCCGGTTTCAGTGTGCTGAGCCTCAGGTCAATATTTTGATTGATGCTAATGACACACTAGTTGATTTGAAAAGTAGCGGTATACAACTGGCAATAAGGTATTGCGAGACCCCACCTGAAGAATTTTATCCCATAAAACTTCTTGAAGACGATGTTTTTCCAGTCTGTAGCCCTCACTTTATATCATCAAAGGGACGTAATATGAGAATGGAAGATTTGACCGAAATGACGTTTTTGACGGACAGGATGCATGATCACCAATGGTCGGAATGGATTGACGCTTCAGCCAATTCTCCACGTGTCGATTTGTTGAGGAAAAGTTTTAGCCATAGTGGGTTTGCGGTTGACGCCGCCATTGCAGGCGAAGGAATTGCGTTTGGTCGATTGCCATTGGTGGCTGAAGATCTTGACAACGGGCGGTTGATTCGTCCGTTTCTGGACGTTGGAAAATCTGCTTTTGCATATTATCTTTTGCGATCACATAGTAGTCTTGGAAATCTGGATGCAGATGTCGTAGCTTCCTGGTTGACGGACGAGGCTGCCAGAACATTAGAGTCATTCCAACGGAGCTCATGTGAAAAAAATACTTTGGATTAGGATATGGATAACGGGTGCAATTTCTTGAGTTTTTGGCAATGTTATATATGGCGTGGCAAGGACCATAATGCCCTAGGTACGTTGGGAAAATACCCCAATTGAACGTTTTTTTAGAAGCTTAAAAAGCGAATGGATGCCGACGATTGGTTGGCGTTCATTTTACGAGGCTAAAATTGCAGTCAGTCGTTATATTACGGGCTACTACATTTTGTTAAGGCCTCATACTTTTAATGGCGGGCTAACGCAGAGACAATGCTTAATAAGGCACAGGATATCTTGGCTCAAATGAACTATTCACCATTAGAGTTAAAGAATAAATAAACTACCCTGATAAATTGCATCCAATTATGACCCAGTGTTTGCACTGGGTTGTGACTCGCCTATTGGCCCAGCTTACTTTATTTTTGCCAACCTACCCTCTCGTTGATCTTTAGCGAGCTCAAATCGGTCTTTAATTACAACTGCTGAAGCAAAAAAAGACATCAAATGATGTCTTTTTCAAAAAAATATTGGTCGGAACGGCAGGATTTGAACCTACGGCCCCCTGCTATATCCTCTTTGAATGAGCCAATATCACCAAAGCTATAAAAGCCATAAAATACAGCAGCTTAGATAAACTTTTTCACTAAAATACCTGCTTATAGACTAACCAACGATCTAAAAAGTGTACGAAATTAAGGGCATGGGGGCTAGGTGGGGTGAGCTTTACAAACAAATCATCAACTGATTGAACAAAGCCATTCAATTTTCAACGAGTTTATATAGATGCCATACCTGCAATAAGCCAAGAAGGATGGACTGTTCCTGCGATGCTGCAAACAAGCCTTTACCTACTTTATGTTCCGTCTTGCGGCGTTTATTATCAGTTATCGACACATCCGCTCCTGCCGCACCATACAAAGCCACAATGGGCTGGCTGGAACTATAAGCTACACGGTGTCCATTACGTTAAGTTGTGATCAATTGGAGTGTCTATTAAACTGGGTGCGTATCACTTCTGTAAAAAAATCATCTGTTGTTTCGATAAGAGCCATACTCTTAGCAACTGTTCGATGCACATCAGGTTTAACACTTTTCTTGGCCTTATATATTTTGTCATGCGTTAATTCAGCATGGGCATGCTGTAATAGTGCTCTTATTTGTATTTCACATGAGGTGGTCTTTGGGATTGTAGTGGTACAGTGAATTTGGCCACCTAACAAGAGATGTTATGATCATCTCTGATCAATTAGGTGAACCAATGAAAAAACGTACAAGACTTTTTATGTTGGTTTCTCTATATTTTTTATTTAATGAGATGTTATAACATATCATTATGTTAACATTACTCATCTTTTTATTGACCTAAAGGAATTTTTGAATGTTTAGATCCATTAGAATCAGCTTGTGTCTTGTACTTGCTATCTTAGCGAGCAAGGCAACAGCTGAAAATAACTCGCCTGTCACGATTGTCTCACCGTGGGAGATTGCAAGCTATGATCCGGCAGTATCTGGTTTTGCTACACAAAAATTAGAGATTATGGAAAATTTGGTTGATGCAGACGCAAAAGGAACATTGCGCCACAGCCTTGCAACAGCGTGGACAGTATCCAATGATGGTTTGGTCTGGGAGTTCATGTTGCGCGAAGGTGTTAAGTTTCACGATGGTTCTGACTTTAATGCAGCTGCTGCTGTTTTCTCCTTGACCCGCTCTTGGAACCAGCCTGGCGTATTGAAGAAAGCACCAATTGAAAATATCTTAGCCCGAAACGGCAAACTCATTGTGCAGCTTAAAAAACCATTTACAGCCTTACCAGCATTTTTAGCACATGCAAGCACCATTATTATCGCAAAATCTGCATTTACTACCGAGGATAAGCCTTCTTCCTTTATTGGCACCGGTCCTTTTATGGTTTCTGCGTACACGCCTCCACAAAGTATTTCATTGATTCGTAACGAAGCTTATTGGGGCGCAAAAGCCCATTTAAAAAATGTTACATATTTGGCAGCTAGTCGAGCTGAAACTCGTGCATTGCTTGCTGAAAGTGGCGATGCAGATATTGTCTTTACATTGGATGCACCTGGATATTCTCATCTAAAAACTGTCAATAAAACTGAAACATTTGCAGTACCAATACCACGCGTAGTGGTACTAAAGGTCAATGCAGGTCACTCATTTTTCAATGATCCAAGAGCACGCCAAGCACTTAGCCTTGCAGTTCCTCGTGAAGGAATAGCTCGTGTAATAACTCGCTTTCCAGAAACTTCTGCGAATCAGCTGTTCCCACCTGCTTTAAAAAATTGGCATGCTACCGATATTGAGCCCCTTAATACTGACATTGATGCTGCTAAGCTGTTACTGGCTGAATTGGGTTGGGTCGCGGGTGCTGATGGAATTTTAACACGCGGTCAAGAGCGCTTTTCAATAACGCTGCGAACCTTTCCAGATCGCCCAGAACTGCCATTAATTGCAACGGTTTTGCAAAGCCAGTGGCGCGAGGTCGGTATTGAACTTGAAGTCAGTGTGGGAAACTATTCTGAAATTCCCGCAGGCCATCAGGATGGTTCTTTGGATGTGGCACTTTATGCTAGAAATTATGGCTTGACCCCTGATCCTATTGGCTCAGTGTTACAAGATTTTGGAAAGGGTGGCGGTGATTGGGGCGCGATGGGTTGGGAAAATGACCAAGTCGTTGATGTGTTAAAAACTATTTCCACTACCACAGATGATGAATTGCGCAAGGAAAACATTGCGATGGCCGTTCAAATATTGCAGCAAGAACTACCAGTGATCCCAGTTGTTTGGTATCAGCATACAGTTGCAGTAAATAAAAAACTCAGAGGCGTTATTATTGACCCTTTACAACGAAGTTACGGTCTAAGTGAGATGTATTGGGCTGACTGATTCTATGAAGTCATTATTTAAATCAGTTCTTGAGGTTGCACTCGCGAGAGGGTTGCAAGCCATTATTGTTGCAATTATTGTGGGTATCGTGAGCTTTTTAATGATGCAAGCTTTACCTGGAGATGCGGCTTATCGAATTGCTGCCGGACGCTATGGCTATGACCTGATGGATTCTGCAGCTGCGGAAGCTGTCCGTCTGGAACTAGGGCTGGACAATCCGTGGTTTTTTCAGCTCTGGTCATGGCTTGGCCAATTGGCACAGTTCGATCTAGGTAATTCTTTAGTTTACGGCACACCTGTTATCGATAATATTGTCATCCAACTTGGTTATTCCTTATTATTGGCAGGCTGTGCTATTGCTACGTCACTATTGATCGCGATTCCTGTAGGAATTATTACTGGACTGAGGCCAAATGGACTGTTGGATCAGTCTACGTTAGGGCTATCGATATTTCTAAGAGCTATTCCAGCCTTTGCGCTGGGAATTGTTTTAGTTATGGTCTTCGCTGTGCAGCTCAAGCTGTTCCCTGTTGCTGGCTTTCGGGGCTTTGAAAGTTTTATATTACCCTCATTTACCCTTGGAATTGGATTGGCTGCCGTATCAAACCGTGTAGTTAGGGACGCGGTCAGCGACGCAATGAGCTCAAATTGGCAGTTATTTGCGCGGACCAAAGGTCTGTCCATGCGGGCAACCTTAATCTGTCACGTCATACGAAATGCATCACTGCCTGTTGTCACCTATCTTGGAGTGCAATTGGCTTACCTGATCGAAGGCGTTGTGATCGTTGAAACGGTATTTGCGTGGCCTGGCATAGGCCACGCTTTGGTGCATGCAATTTTTGGGCGCGATATTGCTATGGTACAGGGCACGGCGCTAACACTTGGGCTACTCTATGTGGCACTCAACTTATGCGTAGATCTAGCCTGTCGGAGTATTGATCAGCGCGGGGGGGGAATTTGATCCTTAGCAAAAATCTAATGTCTATACTTCGGATGCCGAATACATTGTCAAAAATTAAGCGGTCCCGATTAATCGGATACCTATTGATAATTTGTCTTGCTATCGCTGCAATCATTGGGCCGGAGCTAATTGACAAAGACCCAGCAAAACAATCCTTGTTTAGTATTTTGCAAGCCCCAAGCCTAGAGCACCCGCTGGGCACGGATCATCTGGGCCGTGATATGGCTGCTAGGCTTTTATCAGGTGCTCAATTGTCCCTATCTTTAGCCTTTTTATCTGTGATCACTGCTGGATTACCTGGCACATTACTCGGTCTGATTGCTGCTCGGTTTGGGGGTTGGACAGATCGCATTTTAGGCGCTTTTGCAGATTCGGTTATGGCACTGCCTGGGCTTTTACTTGTGCTCATGTTGGTAGCTATTTCGCCAGGCTCATGGTGGGCGCTTTATGTGGGAATATCGCTTACGCTTTGGGTTGAGTACTTCCGTTATACGAGGCAGCGTGCACGGATTGTGTTGGCAGAGCCGTCAGTAGAAGCTTCCCAAATGCTGGGACTTGGATCCTGGTTACTGTTGCGCCGACATCTGCTACCGGAAATTGGCCCAGGTATTCTGACCATCGCTGCTTTTGGTGCAGCGACGGCTGTAACCGCAGTTGCTGCACTTGGTTTTATTAGTGTAGGCATTCGCCCACCGACTGCTGAGTGGGGGGGGATGATGACCGAATTGCTGCCCTATTGGCGTGAAGCCCCATTTTTGATTCTGCAACCTATCATCTGCTTGGTCGTCACTGTTTTAGCGCTGCACTTAACTGTTGGAGATGCTAGACGCCCATGATCTATTCCATCTCAGTCAAATCACTTTCGATATTCTCAGGGTCTAAATGCCTTATGGGTCCGGTGAGTTTTCGAATAAGCCCAGGTAAGACACTAGTAATTATGGGTGAGACCGGCGCAGGCAAAAGCCTAATCGTACAGGCTGTTTTTGGCACCTTGCCAAGTAAACTGCGGGCCGTGGGTGAAATCATGGTGAATAACTATCGCGTTGACACACTTTCCAAAGCAGAGCATAACAAACTTTGGGGTCGAGAAATTACCACATTACCACAGGAGCCTTGGCGCGCCTTAGACCCCTTGATGAGATCATTCTCACAAGTTAAGGAAGCACATCGCTTTGTTGCGCGGCAAAGCCAAAGTGAGGCTCACAGTTCAACAATAAAAGCTTTTGACACGCTCAGCTTAGTGGGAGCTGAACGGCATTTTCCTAAAAGTTTGTCTGGTGGTATGGCTCAAAGAGTCGCTTTTGCGGCAGCAACAGCTGGAAACGCACCTATACTGTTTGCAGATGAGCCAACCAAAGGACTTGATGCGGAAGTTCACACCAAGATTTTAGACCTATTGGTTGATATTCCTCAGCGTGGGGGAACACTGCTGGTGATCACACACGATGTTTCAGTTGCCCGTCGATTGGGCGGAGAAGTGCTGATCATGCGAGATGGGGACTTAGTGGAGCGAGGGTCAGTCACAACAGTTCTGAATGCGCCAAGCGATGCCTACACAAAATCACTTTTAGAGGCAGAATCAAAGAATTGGAAAAAAAGTCCTTCACAGTTACTTGGTAATACTCTTTTAAAAGCTGAAAATCTTATGGTTGTGCGAGGGGAAAAGCGATTATTTGGAGGCTTTAACCTAGACTTACGTGCCGGGGAAAAAGTTGCTTTGATCGGGCCAAGCGGGGTTGGGAAAACAACCGTTTTGGACATACTAGCGGGCCTGTTAAAACCAGAATCGGGTGTTTTATCCTATTGTTCATCCCTTTCCAAACACAGCATCCAAAAGCTTTACCAAGACCCACCTGCTGCATTCCCAAATCGAGTGCCATTAATAAACTCACTCAATGATGTTGCCAAACGGCACAAAACGAGATGGTCACAAGTGACAAAGATCCTCGAACAGCTTAGCGTAAGTCTCACTATACTGAATAGGCGACCTGATGAAGTGTCTGGTGGGGAGCTTCAGAGGATTTCAATTGCACGAGCCCTGACAGTTAAGCCGAAGATACTCCTGGCTGATGAACCAACCTCGCGCTTAGATCCGGTTACGCAATGGGAAACCCTAGCAATGTTGGACAATATTGCTACAAAAGAGCAGATTGCCATTGTGCTTGTCACTCACGATCCACACATTGCTGAAAAATGGGCTGACCGGACTATTTCTCTAATTTAAACTTAATGAAAAATACTACGACCATAAGATCAATATTGATACAGAAAACTTCTGATTTAAGCCTTAGGGCATTTTCTAAGCACTGCTAATAAATATTGGTAGCAATGTAGGACAGGACAAGCGAACACAGCTTAGAGCAAGGCTGTAAGGAGTTTATGTAATCTCCCATTAATAACCGAAGTTAAAAGTATAGATTTAAGCAGCCACCAATTTCATCATTGGAGTAATGTCGTCTAACGCCCTATTTGGCCGTTCGTTATTTTTAGGGGGGATTACCCACGCTGACGCTCAGTTTTACCTAGCGATTTTATATCGAAATGGTCAGGGTGTGACTCAAAGTAATGAAGCTGCTGTTGAGTATAGGGAGTATAGCATCCAAGGTCTGCTGTGAGCTCAGAGTGATCCTATGAAGCGAGCGAAGATCGGAGCAATTCGCGATATTCAGGCAATGCTAAGTTCGAGAGATCGCATGCTTGTTCCAAAGTGAACCATTCCAAATGTGAGTGTTCATGGTTGTTGATTGTTGGCTCGCCACCGCTCCAATCGTACACTTTAAAAAAGTGATAGATCGGTGGGTTTTCATTATCAGCGTGGATGTCCTTGATTTTGTCAAAGTAGCTTGGCTGTGACGGGGATATAGCGATTTCTTCCCCTAACTCTCGTGTGAGTGCCTGCTCTGCCGTCTCGCCCTCTTCGATTTTACCGCCAATGAAGTCCCAACAATTTGGATAAGCAGCACGAAAGTGAGCGCGGCGTCCAAGGAGCATTTTTCTATCTTTGATTATGAGGGCACAGGCATATTCAGCACTGCGATTATTTTCAGTCATGATAGCAACTCCTGTGTAGGTCTGGACGCTAACCAGCTAGCCTGATGATGACAACGAGCGGTAACTAAGTCCGCACACACGACCTTGGGCATCTCCGAGTTCTGGAGTATAGGAAGAACAAGCCACCTTTTAGCCCTTCTAGTCAAATATATACCCAAAGTCCTCTCACTCGTTTATTCTTTAAGTCACCACTTTTGTCTTTGGGCCAGCCCATATCGCGTAAATAAGGCTCGCCGTGGCGATAAAATCTCTAGCGAATGGCTTGCTGGATGTAAGTTACCCCACCAGCCGCTGTGAAAGCTTTTAGTGTAGGCTTTGAGGTCATTAATCAAATAGGCGACTCTGAAAAGCATGGAACAGACTGGGCGTCAGCGGTGGTGCCCGCTCTGGTGGCAACTCCTGTGGTTTGGCCGCATCACCCTTGGCCGCTTTGTGCTTAAGGTGCTTGAGAATCTGCTCAATGACCTTGGGGTCTTCGATGCTGGCAATGACCTTGACGTGACCGCCACAATTTTCACAAACCTCGATATCGATATTGAAGACGCGCTTTAGGCGCTGCATCCAAGTCATGGCGCGATGGCGCTCTGCAAGGCTCTTGTCGTGCCAGTTGGTATCAGACGGTTTTGGGTCGAGCTTCTTGCCGCGCTTGGCCGGTGTGATTTGACCCCGATGCTTGCTATTGGGCGCAAAAACGCCGTGGAAACGCGTGAGGTTGACTCGCGGCTTGGGCACCAGCGCGGCTAGTTTGGCAATGAAGTCCAGCGGCTCAAAGACCACATGGTTGGTGCCATTGCGGTATGGGGTTTTGAGCGCGTAGCGCACTTGGCCGCTGGCGGCCAATGCTAGACGTTTCTCTGAGACCGCTGGGCGACTAATGTAGCGACACACTCGCTCGAGATTATCCCGCTGATACGCTTCAGCCATGACACCAGCATGTAGAGAAAAGCCAGCATGGTTGGCCACTTGGCTGTTGGTATCTGTCTTATCCTCTTGTGCCGGTAAGCTTTGCAAGGTGAAGACTTTGCGCCCTCGTTGGGGGCCGGTGGCAATGCAGTAGGTAACCGATGCGCTATGCAATTGAGTGAGTGCATCGTCTTCGTCCTGTTCCAGCACTAGCCAGGTATTCTCGGCATCACGTTCCAGCAGCCCTTGCTTTTCTAGGCAGCCAGCGATGCGGTGGCTGAGGGTATGGACGAGGGTATTCAGCTCATCGTGAGTGGGCGCCTTCACACGATGAAAACGCTGCTTGCCATAGTGATCTTCGGCATAGGCACCATCGAGAAAGAGCATGTGGTAATGCACATTGAGATTCAGCGTGGAGCCAAAGCGTTGGATCAGGGTGACTGAGCCGGTTTGCCCTGTCGCCTTGGTGTAACCCGTTTTCTTAATGAGGTGGGTAGATAATGTGCGATATGATACGAACCCAGTTTAATAGACACTGTTAGATTGCATTCAATTATGACCCAATGTTTGCACTGCGTTGTGACCCGCCTGTTGGCCAAGCTTACTTTATTTTTGCCAACCTACCCTCTCGTTGATCTTTAGCGAGCTCAAATCGGCCTTTAATTACAACGTCTGAAGCAAAAAAAAGACATCAAATGATGTCTTTTTCTAAAAATTATTGGTCGGGACGGCAGGATTTGAACCTACGACCCCCTGCCCCCCAGGCAGGTGCGCTACCAAGCTGCGCTACGCCCCGACATGACCCTTGATGCAGTTCAATGAGAACCTCAAGAGAGGCGGTATATTACTTTAATCACTGCCGTTTTGGAAGTATTTAAGGCGCATATTCAAGCAAGATATGGAATTAAATCAAGTCTTTGCTACTATTGGGCGAGCAGATTAGTTTTCTGACTCAACTCGGTCTTTAAGCTTTTGGCCAGGCCTAAAAGTCACCACCCGACGCGCTGAAATAGCCACTTCTTCACCCGTTTTAGGATTGCGCCCAGGTCGCGATCGCTTGTCTCGCAAATCAAAGTTGCCAAAGCCTGATAACTTAACCTGCTCATTGTTTATCAGGCTGGAAGAGACTTCATCAAAGAAGGCCTCTACCATTTCTTTTGCATCACGTTTACTGAGCTTTTGTTCATTACTAAGACGTTCTGCCATATCGGCTTTAGTCAGTGATCCCATAGCTAGATCCTCGCCTATTATTTATTATTTTCCAGTTCATCTAGTCTAGATACCCATTAGTTCTGCAACTAAGGGGGTGTGTTTAGCCTCTTAAGCTGGCACCCGCGTGCTGAGCAAGGTGTTTAATCACCTGTTCAACCCATTGATTTACCTCATCATCTGTAAGAGTGCGCTCTGGGTGCTGCCACGTCAAGCCTAAAGCAAGACTTTTTTGCCCATTTTCAATACCTTGGCCCTGATAAACATCAAATAAGCGCACCGCATTAAGCCAGGCCCCAGCGCTGGCTTGAATATAGTCTGTAACCTTGGCCACACTCACCTGTTGATCCAATACAATGGCTAAGTCACGACGCATTTCTGGAAACTTAGACAAGGTCTCATAGCTAGGCAGTAGTCCCATGCTGATTGACTCCAGATCTATTTCAAACATCAACACTGGTCCTGCAAGGTCTAAGTCTTTAACTAAACCCGGATGCATGGCGCCAACATAACCCACAATGAGCTCACCCACTTTAATGGCAGCACTTTGCCCGGGGTGCAGGGCTAAATGCCCAGCCGCTTCAAAAGAGAAATTTTGACCACTAAGGCTCAATAAAGACTCAAGGTCACCCTTCACATCAAAGTAATCAACCTGTTCAGCTTTACCGTGCCAACTTTCAGGGTGCCGTGAACCATAAATTAAACCCGCAAATACATCTTGCTGCTGCAAGCCTTGTTCACTTGGGATAAAACGCTGTCCCGTTTCAAACAGTCGCACTCGAGGTTGCTGACGGTTCTGATTGTGTTGCAAGGCTTTTACTAAGCCTGGCCATAAGCTTGTGCGCATAACGGCCATATCAGCAGATATAGGGTTAATCAGCTCCACGGGTTTATTTTGATCGTCAAACTTGGCCAACAACTCGGGTTCGACCATGCTATAAGTAATAGCCTCTTGATAACCCCGGCTCACCATGTGGCGACGCAAAATAGATAGAGGACGGTGTACTTCTGGCTTGGCTGGAATCTCCATGGTTGCCACTGGGTTAGTACTGGGTAGATTATTGTAACCATAGATACGCGCAACCTCTTCCACAAGGTCAGCCTCAATAGCGATATCAAAGCGCCAAGAGGGTGCAGTGAAGCACCAACTTTCATCATTAGATGACACCAAAGTAAGTCCTAAACGCGTCAAAATATCCAGCACTTGTTGGTCAGAAATTTTGTGAGCTAATAACGATTCTAAGCGAGCTTTACGCAAGGTGATCTGACTCAAACTAGGTAGGTCTGCCGTTGAAACCTGCTCTACGATAGGGCCTGCCTCACCACCTACGATGCTTTGCAACAGCATTGTGGCACGATCCATTGCTTTGCGCTGCAGATCATAATCTACACCGCGTTCAAATCGATGGGACGCATCCGTATGCAGGCCATAGCTGCGGGCTTTACCAGCAATACTGATGGGGCTAAAAAAAGCAGCTTCTAAGAATATATTACTCGTCGACCCACTGACTCCAGTGTCTGCTCCACCCATAATGCCAGCCATGCCCAATACACCTTCATTATCAGCGATGACTAATGTTTTATTGTTGAGTTCAACTTTTTGACCGTCAAGTAGGGTTAGGTTTTCACCCTGACTCGCCATGCGCACAATAATTGACCCATTGACCTTGTCTAGATCATAGGCATGCATGGGTTGGCCCATTTCTAAGAGAATGTAGTTGGTCACGTCGACCACTGGATCTATACTTCTTATATCACAACGTCGTAGCTTTTCTTGCAACCACAATGGTGAGGTTTGTGTGATATCAATATTATTTAATACGCGACCTAAAAAACGGGGACAGTGTTGAGGTTCATTAACCCTTACCGGGAAAACGTCTTCGATTTGGGGAGCTAATTCGGTGTATTCTGGGGCCATGATATCTAACGAATTGAGCACGCCCACTTCTCTTGCAAGGCCTGCAATGCTCAAGCAATCGCCTCGATTAGGGGTAAGATCCACATCAATGATCTTGTCATTGAGATTAAGGTACTCGCGAATATCAGCACCTATGGGTGCATCAGCAGAGAATTCTATGATGCCATCATCTTCTTCGTTAATCTCTAATTCTGCACCTGAACAGAGCATGCCAAATGACTCTTGTTGCCGTAACTTGGCCTTTTTAATTTTGAAGTTACCGGGTAACACTGCACCCACTGTGGCAAACGCGACTTTAATACCAACGCGTGCATTGGGTGCGCCACAAACAACTTGAGTGTGAGAAGTGCCATCATTAACCTGACAAACTCGAAGCTTATCTGCATCTGGGTGTTGTTCTGCACTGACAATTTCTCCCACGATGACGCCCGTAAAATCGCCAGCAGCAGACTCTACACCATCAACTTCTAGGCCAGCCAAAGTAACCTGGGCTACCAATTCATCACTGCCAACTGCTGGGTTAACCCATTCACGCAGCCACTGTTCACTAAATTTCATGTCTATCTCTCAATCGAAGATTAACTAAATTGGGCCAAAAAGCGCAGGTCATTTTCAAAGAACATGCGTAAGTCCTTTACGCCATAGCGCAGCATAGCTAAGCGTTCAACACCCATACCAAAGGCAAAACCTGTGTATTTTTCAGTGTCGATACCTGAGTGCTCAAATACCTTAGGGTGCACCATGCCACAACCTAACACTTCCAACCATTTTTGCTCACCGTCTTCCCCTTGGTAACCAATGTCCACTTCAATAGAAGGTTCGGTAAACGGAAAGTACGAAGGGCGAAAGCGAACTTGGAGGTCACGTTCAAAAAACACGTTAAGGAAGTTATGCAGGATACCTTTGAGGTCTGCAAAACTAATATTATCATCCACCAATAAACCCTCTATCTGATGGAACATGGGGGAGTGGGTTTGATCTGAATCACAGCGGTAAACTCGGCCAGGGCAAATAATGCGAATGGGCGGTTGTTGTTTTTCCATGGTTCTTACTTGTACACCTGATGTGTGGGTACGCAGTAGAGTGCCATCACCAAAGTAAAAAGTGTCGTGCATGGCCCGTGCTGGATGGTGAGCTGGGATATTGAGGGCTTCGAAATTATGGTAATCATCTTCTATTTCTGGGCCTTGAGCCACAGAAAAGCCAATTTGGGAGAAGAAATTCTCAATGCGCTCGATAGTCATGGTGACTGGATGCAAACCCCCATTAACTTGGGCGCGACCAGGCAGAGTCACGTCGATGCTTTCTTCGGCAAGTTGCTTACTGAGGGCATCAGCCGCCATCATCGTGCGCTTTATCGTGATGGCATCTTGGACTTGCTGTTTAGCTTCATTGATTTTGGCACCCGCTGCAGGGCGTTCTTCAGCAGATAACTTGCCCAGGCTTTTAAGTTGCTGAGTCAACTCACCTTTTTTACCTAAGTACTGAACCCGAACTTGGTCAAGGGCTGCTTCGTCTGCCGCTTGAGCCACGGCTTCCAAGCCATCGGTGACCAGTTGCTTGAGGTGTTGCATATTTTTCTCCATCTAAAACAAGACAGGGGAAGAGTTTGCACTCTTCCCCTGTTTCTAATCCTCGTGAGAGGATACGAAGGTAGTTTAATCGACACTAACCAAGGCTAGCATCAGATCAACCAGCTTAAGCGAGTGCCGCTTTAGCCTTCTCTACGATCGCTGTGAATACCGCTTTATCATGAATGGCTAGGTCTGCCAAAACTTTGCGGTCGATCTCGATTGAAGACTTCTTCAAACCAGAAATCAAACGGCTGTAGGATAGCCCGTTCATACGCGCACCGGCGTTAATACGGGTAATCCATAAAGCACGGAACTGACGCTTACGTTGACGACGGTCGCGGTAGGCATATTGGCCAGCTTTGATGACGGCTTGCTTAGCAACACGGAATACACGGCTACGTGCACCGTAATAGCCTTTAGCCAGCTTGAGGATCTTCTTATGACGGCGGTGTGCTTGCACACCACGTTTTACGCGAGACATTATACTTTCTCCTTACCAGTGACTAATTAGATATACGGCAACATGCGCTTTACTAATGGCTTATCTGCAGCACTAATCTGCAAAGTGCCACGTAAATGACGCTTACGTTTGGTACTCTTTTTCGTCAAAATATGACTGGTGAAGGACTGACGGTGTTTAAAGCCGTTAGCAGTTTTCTTGAATCGTTTTGCAGCGCCGCTGCAAGATTTCATCTTAGGCATTACATTTACTCCACGCATTCGTTGATTGTTAATGAAGACGCAATTAAGAACCTAAACTCTTAAGCGGTCTCCCGATTGTGACTTTTAAGGGTCACTTTCTTTTCTTGGGTGCCAAAACCATAGTCAATTGACGGCCTTCCATCTTTGGGTATTGCTCTACTCCAGCGTATTCAGCCAAATCGACTTCTACACGCTTGAGTAACTCCATACCCAATTCCTGATGTGCCATCTCGCGACCACGGTAACGCAAGGTTACTTTCGTCTTGTCACCATTTTCTAGGAAACGGATCAGGTTGCGTAGTTTTACCTGATAATCTCCTACATCAGTCCCTGGACGGAACTTGATTTCTTTCACTTGCGTCTGCTTTTGCTTCTTTTTAGCAGCTGCTTTCTGTTTTTTTACTTCAAACACTTGTTTGCCATAGTCCATGATCTTACAGACCACAGGCTCAGCATCAGCTGCGATCTGAACCAGATCCAGCTTGGCAGCTTCTGCCATTATCAGTGCTTCAGCTACAGAAACGATGCCGACTTGCTCGCCGTCAGCGCCGATGAGACGACACTCTGTCGCTTCAATATGTTCGTTAATTGTTGGGCGTTTTGTTTTGCCCTTATTGTATTCCCGTTTAATTTCGGTATCTCCGTACTTGTTAACCTAATAGGTTAGCTGCCACCTTGCATGCTAACCTGTTGCATTCATTTTTGAAGCATTAATTTACGCTTCGGTGCGTCCCAACTTAGCAATGTCTGCATTGAGCAGATCTGCAAAAGCTGTGAGGCTCATACTGCCCAAATCTTCACCTGTGCGCGTGCGCACTGTGACCGACTGAGTTTCAACTTCCTTATCACCAATCACTAGCAGATAAGGAACTTTAAGAATTGTGTGCTCGCGGATTTTAAAGCCTACCTTTTCGTTTCTCAAGTCCGCAGAGGCCCTAAAACCCATTTTTGTGAGTTTTTCTTCAACTTCTTGGCAAAAAGGTGCTTGTTTGTCCGTAATATTCAAAATTGACACTTGTTTGGGCGCGAGCCAAGGGGGCATAGCACCCGCAAAGTTCTCAATCAAAATACCTAAAAAACGCTCAAATGAACCCAAAGTTGCTCGGTGCAGCATCACTGGAACTTCACGATCACCCGCTTCGTTTACAAACTGCGCATCAAGGCGCCCCGGCATAGAAAAATCGACTTGGATGGTGCCACACTGCCAAACTCGGCCGAGGCAATCCTTCAAAGAGAATTCAATTTTCGGGCCATAAAAAGCGCCTTCACCCGGTAAAATATCAAAGGGCAGTTGTTTAGCATTGAGCGCTTCTTCAAGGGCTGCTTCGGCACGGTCCCACACTTCGTCTGAGCCTACCCGTTGTTCTGGACGCGTGGACAACTTCAAAATGACGTCATCAAATCCGAAGTCACGGTACACGTCATACAAAAAATCAATAAATCGAGCCACCTCGTCTTGCATCTGATTTTCAGAGCAAAATATATGACCATCATCCTGCGTAAAACTGCGCACGCGCATGATACCATGCAAAGTGCCAGAAGGCTCATTACGATGGCAAGAGCCAAACTCTGCCATTCGAATCGGTAATTCTTTGTAACTTTTCAAACCTTGATTAAAAATTTGAATATGACACGGGCAGTTCATCGGCTTAACGGCATAATCGCGGCTTTCTGAAGATGTGGTAAACATCATCTCCGAGAATTTATCCCAGTGACCAGAACGCTCCCAAAGGCTGCGATCAACCACTTGTGGGGTTTTTACTTCTTGGTAGCCTCCTTCATTTTGGCGCTCGCGCATGTAACCTTCTACCACTTGATAGATAGTCCAGCCATTGGGGTGCCAAAACACCATGCCTGGCGCTTCTTCTTGGGTGTGAAATAGATCTAGTTTCTTACCCAGTTTACGGTGATCCCGTTTCTCAGCTTCTTCTAAGCGGTGTAAATAAGCCTTTAAATCTTTTTTGTCTGCCCAAGCCGTTCCGTAAACACGCGTCAGCATGGCGTTGTTAGAATCACCTCGCCAGTATGCACCCGCTACTTTCATCAACTTAAACGACTTAATGTGGCCCGTAGACGGCACGTGGGGGCCACGACATAAGTCTGTAAAGCCACCTTGGCTGTAAAAAGATAAATCTTCCTCGCCCGGAATACTGTCAATAATCTCTACTTTGTAGTCTTCACCAAGGTCTTTGAAAAATTCAACAGCATCTGAGCGACTCATGATGCGGCGCTCAACTTTAAGGTTTTCCTTAGTCAGGGCTTTCATGCGCGCTTCAATTTTCACTAAATCTTCAGGCGTAAACGGGCGTTCATAAGCAAAATCGTAGAAGAACCCATCCTCGATCACAGGCCCTATGGTCACCTGTGCGCCGGGAAACTCATCTTGCACTGCTTGGGCCATCATATGAGCACAAGAATGACGCATCACTTCAAGGCCTTGCTCATCCTTAGACGTAATAATGGCCAAATCTGTGTCTTGAGTGATGACAAAACTAGTATCCACTAATTCACCCAACACTTTGCCAGCAATCGCTGCTTTTGCAAGGCCTGGGCCAATGTCAAAAGCGACGTCATGGATAGAGATAGGCGCCTCAAAAGCACGCTGACTGCCATCAGGAAGTGTGACTACGGGCATAAACAATCCTTGCTCAGTGGTGACCCCTACCAAAGGCCACTTGGGGTGAAGCGCTCCAGCGTTTGTCCTTGCAAAATATTATCGCTAAAAAGGGGGACATAGATGGCGCGAAAATTAAGGCCGTTATGTTACCTTTATTAGGTTTTAAGAACAAGCTTCTGGGGCCTTTTTGGCAATCCACAGCTGTCTTCATTGAAGCCTGTTAAATGCGGTTCTCGAGCAAGGACATCGAGTAGAGAATGTGTTCCTGTGCTGCAGCCTTCGCGGCTATCCCATCACGGATCATAACCGCTTCATAAATAGCCTGATGTTGCATTCTAATAGCCGCTGAAACCTCTTCAGATAGGGTCAAATCATGGCCTGCAACACTGTAGAGGGTGCCATAAATAGCATTAAAGAATTGGGCATAAAACACCTGACTCAAAGACACAACAATTAGGCTATGGCAAGATTCAGCAATGAGCATATGAAAATTCACATCAGCCTTAGCTTTTTGCAGCGCATTACCACGGCGTTTTATCATGGCCTTGTAGGCATCAGCTATGGTCAGTAATTCGTCGTCTGTCGCGCGCTCACAGGCATATTTCACAGCCTCCCCTTCTAGCACCAAACGCGTCTCCATGATGGAAAGTTGTAACGCCACAGAATTAAGTTCGATACCTGACATGGGCTCAGTAAACTGAAACTCGAATAAGTTGTTTACATAACAACCAGAGCCATGGCGGGTCGTGATTAAGCCTTTCATTTCTAGCGTCGTTATAGCTTCTCGCAAACAGGTACGTGACACGCCAAAGCGCTTCATCAAAGCCAGTTGCCCGGGTAATTTATTACCTGGTAACCATCGACACTGACGGATATCGTCCTCTATGGCATTACTAATTTGCTCTACTTTGTTCATATCAAACACCTGAAACTTGGTCAGATCACTTTACCTTATTTCCCTCCTACCTACTAGAGCAGAATCATGGGCAAGAGCATACTGTCGCAACGTTTTACAACCCAGCTTTAGTTTCTGTGTACCAGACAAGCTATTTTATATAGCCTAAAATGTATAGAGACTAAACCATGAGCGAAGGCAAATTAACATGGATTCACGTTACCCCTCTATTGAAATGCTAGCTGATCACGCAAAAAAGCGCATGCCTGGATTTGCTTACGACTACCTCACGGGGGGCTGTTTTTCTGATATTAATGTGGCTCGAAATACACAGGATATTAGGGCTATCCAACTTCGCCCCAACTACTTACGTGATTTCAACGGTGCTTCACAAACGACACATCTTTTTGGCAAAACTTATGACGCCCCTTTCGGTATCGCACCTGTTGGACTGCAAGGACTAATGTGGCCTAAATCCTGTGAAATTTTGGCACAGGCGGCTAAACAGCACAACGTGCCCTTTTGCCTGAGTACCGTGGGCACCTCTAGTATTGAGACCATCGCAGAAATTACTGAAGGCGATTTTTGGTTCCAACTCTATCACCCTACCCAGAACCAGTTACGCGATCAACTCCTTGAGCGGGCTGCACAGGCGGGTTGCAAAACCTTAGTGCTGTTAGCTGACACACCTACTTTTGCTTACCGCCCCAAAGAAATTCGTAATGGCCTATCTATCCCACCACAAATGACCTTGCGCAATATCCTACAAATAGCAGGCCATCCAAGATGGGCGCTGGAACAACTGTTAGCAGGACAACCTGAGTTTAAAACCATGAAACCATACATTCCTGATGGTCTAAACATGCAACATCTTGGACTTTTTATGGACAAAACCTTTTCAGGACGTTTAACAGAGGACAAGATCAAAGCCATTCGTGACCAATGGCAAGGAAATTTAGTCATCAAAGGCATCGTTAATCCAGATGATGCTGAGATAGCCATTAGACTCGGTGTCGATGGTTTAATTGTATCGAACCATGGAGGCAGGCAACTGGACTCAGGGGAATCTACCATCAAACCTCTCACCGCACTGGCAGAAAAATACAGTGACACAGTGACATTGATGATGGATGGTGGCATTCGTTCAGGTGCAGACGTTGCATCAACCTTGGCATCAGGTGCCAAGTTTACCTTCCTTGGCCGAGCCCCAATGTTTGGTGCTTGTGCCCTAGGAGCAGAAGGTGGCAACCAGGTGCTAGAGATACTCAAACGCCAGTTACAGCAGGTAATGGAGCAAGTTGGCTGTGAAAAAATCACAGACTTACCAAAGCATCTAATTACTCAAACTATGGGCTAATGACTAGAAAAGGCCCAACTGCCGCTCAGTGAGATTAGCAAAGCTGTCATTTAAAAAAGGTAAAATACCATCAACCACGGGTTCTATTTGACGCTCAATGTAATGTTCGTAATCATAGTTACCAGGACTCATTTCTAAGGGTTCTGGCCCAGTAAGGGTGATCACATATTCGATCCAACCACCATTGGTATAAGCCGATGGTAATTGATTTTTTAAACGCCAAGTCTCTGCTTTTCGTGCTGCTTGCACATGGGGTGGAATGTTTTTTTGGTACTCATCTAGGGGCCTACGCAGCCGTTTTCGATAGACTAATTTGTGGTCTAGCTGCCCTGACCTTACTTGCTCTAATAGGGGCTTGATAAGATCCACATAGGGCTGATCATTGAATACCCGTTGGTAAAGCTCTGCCTGAAGTTCTTTTGCTAATTTGGTCCAATCTGTTCGCACTTGTTCTAGACCTTTGAAAAGCATCTTTTTTTCACCTTTTGAAGACACAGTCACACCTGCATAGCGCTTTTTACTGCCTGTTTCTTGTCCCCTTATTGTGGGCATGACGAAACGACTAAAATAGGTTTCAAACTCAATTTCTAAATAGCTTTCCAGTTTGAACTCTAACTTGAGGTGTTGGGTCCACCATTGATTAAGTGACTGGGCTAGATCATTGCCTTTGCCTTGCACCTGATCTAAAGACATAGCATCGTCACCGAGCCACACAAATACTGAATCCGTGTCACCATAGATGACCTGCATGCCTTGTTGTTGTATCAAATCTTTAGTTTGATTCAAGATGGCATGGCCACGCAAAGTAATAGAACTGGCTAAACGTTGATCATAAAAACGACAGACATTAGACCCTAGTACGCCATAACAGGCATTCATCACAATTTTTATAGACGTGGATAAGGGTGTATTTTTATCCGCCTTAGCCATATCTCTTGCAGCCCATAAGTCACTAATAATCTCAGGCAAGATACTTTGTTGACGACTAAATTGGGCACCTTTATAGCCACTCACAGCATCCGCTTCTTGCAAACCTCTAATCAAACCTAAAGGATCAATTTTGAAACTTCGAATTATGCTTGGATATAGGCTTTTAAAGTCCAATACCAATACATTGTGGTACAGGCCAGGTCTAGAATCCATCACAAAACCACCCGGACTATCACCTGCTTGACCCGAGGCAAAAGCAGGTGCTACATAACCTTGGCGGTGTAATCTTGGTAAATACAAGTGATCAAAAGCTTGAGAAGAACCCCCCATCCGATCCATTGGTAATCCTGTTAAACGCGCCCGTTCAATAAGAAAAGCCAACAGCTTAGCTTGCATGAAAATATCCCACACCAAGTGACAATCTTCGAGGTTATACCTGACTAACGCATCAGGTTGTTGTCGATACAAGCGCTGAATTTCTTCACCACGGTCTTGTGGTTTGGTGATGTCTTTGCCTCTGCCCAACAACTGATGGGCCACATGGTCTAAGGCAAAAGATTCAAATTGCCATGTTGCTGCGCGCATTACTTCAATGCCATCTAAAGCCACACGGCCCGGCATGTAGAGCTTTGCAGGGCGATTTCCCTGTCCAGCCCGCCATCGAATTTCTTCACCTCCACGACCTAATCGTAAACGCACCCCTAACTCACGAGCCCGAGCGCACAAAATTTGAAAATCAAACTGCACAACTGACCAACCCATAATTGCATCTGGGTCATAGTCTTGTAACCAATGGATAAACTGCTTTAATAGCTGCCTTTCATTCTCACACACCTGTGTGTATGGCGGCACAGCTTGTAAAAGCTCTGAAGGCATTTGGGCAGGCCAGTGTAACCAAACCTTTTCTACTGGAGTCTCCTGCTCCATGGCATAGACCGCAATACTATGAATAGTTTTACCATCCATGGTTGTTTCAATGTCCAGAGAAATGGCTTTAATATTCGGCGTATAGTCGCAAGTTTTTACTCGAGTATCTGTGATCGTGCCCTTCTCTGGTAGCCCATCAACTACCAAACTTGCGCTGATAAAGCGCTCCATTAAATAACGCTCTTGAGGCTGAATATCTTGTTCCATAAGCACAATATTTGCCTCACGCAAAACACCACACACTTGCTGAAAGACCTTTTGGTTGGTCATATAAAGCGCCATCACAGCCTCATGGTCAAAGGTTTTAAGCGCGACTTGTTGAAAGCGCCAACTGGCACTTGGCAATGCCATGGACTGGATTATATGTTTGGCATCATCTTGCTGTGATAGCGGGAAAAAACACACAGCTTCTTGCTGGGTTTGCTGCAGGCATACGGGCCCATGATCGGTCACTAGCCAATAGCTCAGGATTAGACCTTGCTCAGTGTCCTGACTGTGGCGAGATAACACAAAACCTTTCATTATTACTCTGGCCTATGTGACTTATTTAACTTATGAGATTAAGTCTTCATGCTTTTGTTGCTTCAGCTGGACTACTTCAACTCAGCAATAGGCTGCAAAGTACTCAGCTGCACTTTGAAGCCCCTTTAGAAGGGCGAGTAGCAAACCCCACCATGACTCGGCTTAACGCATACTGTAAAACAAGCTGAACCGACTATAGTGGCCTCCTCATTGAGAGGCATTCTCTGCTTGTATGGTGGCTCTACTTTGCATGATAACAGATATAGGTTGGCTCAGCGGATGAGTTCAACAAGCGTTAATTGGCTGCCAATTTCTTTTTAGGATCGAAAAAGGGTTTTTCAACAACCGTTGCAGTCTCGTTACCACTTGGTTTTATGACTTGATATTCTGTACCCAAAGCAGCGACATCGGCATCGACCATGGCCAAGGCAATGTTTTTTTCTAGGCGAGGTGAGTAAACTGCAGAGGTGACCTTTCCAACCCACTGACCGTCTTTTTCGAGCGCCCAAAAGCGCGTATTAGATCCTGTCATTGCGGGACCACTGATCAATAAACCAACATGCTTGCGGGTAATACCTCGATGACGAATTTTTTGTAATGCAGGCTTTCCAATAAATTCAAAGTCAGCATCAAGATCAATTAAACGGTCAAGTCCTAGTTCAAACGGGTTGGTATTAATATCCATGTCTGCATGGTATGAGAGCATACCGCCTTCAATACGCCGAATGGTTGAGGTATGACCTGGTTTCAGACCCCAAGGTTGGCCAGCCGCCATTATTTTTTCCCATAAGAGGTCACCTTTGGAAGCGTCACGCAGATATATCTCATAGCCCAATTCACTTGACCAGCCTGTGCGAGAAACAATTAACGAAATGCCATCAAGTTCATATTCCCGTAACCAATAATATTTAAGGTCACCCACGCCTGCACCAAACAGCGCCTGCATAATTTCGCCTGAGTTAGGGCCCTGCAACTGTAGCGGTGAGACATCTGGTTCACAGATATGCACATCCATACCAGAAGCCACAGCAACACCCTGAGCCCAAAGCAAAATGTCGCTGTCTGCCAGGGATATCCAAAAGTGGTTCTCAGCTAACCTAAGTAAAATAGGATCATTTAAAATTCCACCTTGCACATTAGTGAGAAGCACATATTTACATTGGCCTACAGCACATTTAGAGAGGTCACGTGACACCAAAAGCTGCACAAACTTGGCTGCATCTGGACCTGTTATTTCTACCTGACGTTCAACCGCAACATCACATAAAATAGCGTCATTGACTAAGTTCCAAAAGTTTTGCACCGGGTCACCAAAATCCCTTGGAATATACATGTGGTTGTAAACCGAAAACCCTTTAGCACCCCATCGCACAGTCGCGTCAAAAAAAGGTGACTTACGAATTTGTGTGCCAAAACCAAACTCCTCAGATGCTGTCATTGTATAATCCTTATCGGTTGAAATAGCGGCCATTAGCAGACGTTATGCGATATGGCCAGCATATCCTATGACTATAGGAGAATTGAAGCGAGAGAGTAGACTAAAAAAAACTCAAGGTGAGACTATTTGGTCTCATTTATTTGCACAAAAAGTCTGTTTAGGGAAGCCGTTTGAAGCCTGCCAATAAAAATGAAACAACAGCTTTGAAGAGAGCTGAATATCAGCTATTTATGGCCAGAATTGAGGGTTTTTATTGATCTTGTGAGATCACTCAGTGCTGTTATAACTGATGCTATAACTGATATTTTCACTATGGTTGGCAACAACTAATCACTCAACAGTGTTAACAGATTTGGCGGGGCCGCTTTAACCTGCTTAGTGACTATGTAAATGAAATAACGGTCGATACCAATTTCATCAGTAAGCAACTGCTCCACCAAAGATTGAAAATGATGCAGATTTTTAGAAATGACCATTAACACGTAGTCAGATCCTCCACCTGTGGCGTAACATTCTACAATTTCGTCTATCTGCTGTATGTAAGACTCAAACCGATCGAAGTCAGATTTTTTATGAGTTTTCAGTGCAACAGTAACAATGACTTTGGTAAAATCAATAAGCTGATCAAGGTTTATTTGTCCTTGGTAACCTTTGATCACGCCTATTTTTTTAAGTTTATCAAGCCTTACCCAGCATGGTGTTGGTGACAGATTAACGAGCTCTGCCAGTTTAAACTTACTCATTTTCCCATGCTGCTGGACCGCATTTAGAATTTTTATATCGATCGCATCTAAGGCAAACTTTTTCATTTTTGCGTTCTCTTTTACCAATAGCCCAGCCCATTAAACACACTTATATACGTCAAAGGCTTGGCGTGTCAACTGCCTCGATCACCATCTGACTGCCCTATACCGCTTTAGAGGATACAAGACATTGTGCAACCTTCAAAATTCAACCTAAAGCTTTTACCTGAGTCAATGTGACCATTTATTAATTTATTTTATATATTAATATCAATAGTTTATGATTTATAATGCCAGTAAATATAAAATTGTATAAAGCTAGGCTAAACACCATATATTATGCAAACGGCGTAATTATTTGAATGTCAGGGAAGGCTGCTTGTACCTCTTGCTGATACTTAGCCTCAAACAGCAATTTAACATTAGGACCCGCATCCATGGTCAGATAAAGGGGTAGCCCTTGTTCACGTAACTGCCAAACTTTTTGCATTTGAATTAATGATTCTGGCAGCCAATACACTAGTGGGGGCCATGCGGAAGCCATCGTTGCATGCATACTCATGGCGTTATGTTCTGCGGTTTTGGCCATGGTTTCAAAATCACCTGCCACGATTGCTCTTTCAATAGTCACAAGGTCAGACTCAGCTTGCTGAGGCCATTGTTGATACAAGGCTGAGGTCGCTATTGTACGCGCCATTCCTAGGCGTGAAGAGACCGCTTTAGTTTGGCTTGAAATGGTTAATAAACCAATCCTCAATTGGGGCCACTGCTGCTCCAAAGGTTCAGCAATGCTATCACTGCCATCAGTCCTATCGCCTGCTTGCCATTTAACAAAACCATGCCATAAGGATCGACTGGCACTACCACTACCTAAGCGTGCTAATGCCGAAAGCTGCTGCTCTGGCAAGTGCCAGCCCATCAGACTATTGGTAGCTAGGGTTAGAGCTGCAAAGCCACTGGCAGAAGATGCAAGTCCTGCTGCTGTTGGCACAGTATTGTGAGTATCTACCCGCAATTTAATGTGCTTGGGTAAAACCCGGTCTAACCACTCAATCAGCTGGGTTACGAAACTCTGTCCGGCGTCAACTTCTTCACCATTCAAAATCACTTGATGCGCGGGCGCATCGATCACCGAGAGACCTGTTTGAGTCCCATGTTCAGCTAATGAGATGGATAAGGAGCCCGTAACTGGCAAATTAAAGCTTGCCTCACGCTTACCCCAGTATTTGCTCAGGGCAATGTTACTGGGTGCATAGGCACTCGCTTGAGCCGCTGGTGTATTATTTTTAGCTGCACCCAAAACCTGATCTAGCCAAATGGCAACGGACATTGTCTGGTTTGAATTTTGGCTCATAACTGCTGCTCGCGTTGTTGCGCCTTAGGTAATTGCATTTCTTGGCGCAGACCTTGGGGTTCTATTTGAACTGATATTTGAGGGTGGGGCCAATCTAAGGCCTCACTACCGAGCAAGAGCACACAATCCCCCAAACCAGACCCAGAAATTTTGGCGCCCAGTAAAGTATCTAATGGTGACTTTTTTTGAGCCAAACGAATAATAGTTTCAGTACTTTTATCACTCACGCCCAAGGCTCTCATTAATATTTGATATTGATTCATGGACTGGGCGAAAGCCCACCAGTCTTCTCGTTCTAAAGCCTTTTCACTGGTTTCAACACAAGCACCCATTTGCTCATAAAGTTGCGCAAAACGCTGCGGTTCTTGCTCAGCTGCCTCAGCCACTTGGGCAATGACTAGCGGTGTCAGAGTTTTATAACCACAATAAACTAGCAGTAGATGAGGTGCGTCTTGCAATGCTGCTAACGACAACAACGTCTTTTTAGCCCTTAATGGATTGCCTTGAAACTTTACAATGCCCCCAAGAGCACTCGCCGCAACATCGGCACCAGAACCCCTGCCCTGCACTTTACGAATCGATTCTATACTGGTTTTCATGGCTTCTTGAGGGTCAAACCTACCATTGGCAAGCAGCGCCATAGCGCCCATGCACGCTACCGTGACCGCTGCTGATGATCCCAGACCTAGGGTGTGTTCAAACTCAGATTCAATCACAAGTTCTACACCCCCAGTTTCAACTTGGCCACTCAGGGTTAGTGCCTGTAACACAAAAGCAAAAGAAGACGTTCGCTCTACTTGCATGGCTAGCTCATTAACAGCACATTCAAAGTAACCTAAACTAGAGGTTATGACTATTTGTCCATCTGCGCGCTTGGATGCCTTCACAAAGATGCGCTGGGTTAAGGCACATACCAAAGCACTATGACCAAACAGCACTGCATGTTCCCCCATGAGCATGGCACTGGCTGGTGCAGAGGCAATAAAGCTTAAACTAGTCAAAGTAAACCACACCTTCTAAATCTGGCAGCATTTCTTGCATTTCATAAGCATAATTTAAGCACAGTTTTTGCATATGACCTAACTCCACACCCGCCACAAAAACTAGCCCGGCATGATCACCATCGATACTGCCGGCACCACAAATTTTTGCGGCTCCACCTTTAGATTCAACCTCAGCAATAAAATTTGATACCGTTTTTGGCACCACTCCAATATGCTGCAACAGCTTGTGATTGGCTGCGATAACACTCACCATCGTTGTTAGATTAGATGGCAAACTACCGCCCTCAGTGTCTGTGACCATGCAGTGCAGCAATTGTTCTTGAACTTGACTAAATTGAGACCACAAATGAGCCGAAAAATTGTGTTGCCTCACAGCTTCCACACACTCACCTGTTGAACTATCTGGTTTGCCTGTAGAAACGAGAAAGCATGCACTTAAAGGTTTTAACGCTTGGCGTTCAGCAGTGCCAAGTTGGTAGCGTTGTAAACCACCCATGATACACACGTATGGATCTAAGCCACTAGATCGACCATGCTGCCAATGTTCGCTGTGAGTCGTTTTTAATATTAATTGTGCCGCTGTTAAAGGCTTTCCGATGTGTTTAAAGGCTGCTGCTAGCATGGCTGCAACTAACGCAGCCGACGAGCCCATACCACCGCCAGCCACTAAATCCATAGTGAGTTCAATAGCTATACCAGGCTGATCTGCTAACAAAACGGCCAGTCCACTTGCACCCAAAGCTGCGGCAAAAAACTGCGCCGGACTCTCAATGACAAGGCATAGCAGAGCTGAGTCCTGAAGGAACTTTTGGTGACGCGATTGTGTCTGGTGGGCCAACTGGGTCAGTTGCCCATGGCTAAAGTGTTGATCAATGCCAAATGCAGGCACTATCAGGTGAACGCCTTCTATGTCGATACTGACAACTTTAGCAAAGGCATATTTTTGAATGGCGCACGCTAAGGCAGGGGTCCCATAAACCACTGCATGTTCACCACTAAGAATGACTTTACCCGGCACCCTTACTTTAGAGCAAGGTGGCCGAGATGGGAAAATCGTCTGATCAGGCGCAGTCATTGCACCTGATAAAGGCGTTTGTGATCGCGGATACCCACGAGTCGAAATTGCCCCGTAGTTTGATGTTCAAACTTGTGTTCACCGCCATCTGTAGGCACTTCAAAGGCGTACATTTTTTGGTATTCAGCGTAACTGAGCGCCTGCCGCGCTTCCAGCATGGATTGGTGCTGCTGCTGGTGCAGCATATTTTGATATCCATTGACTAGTGTGCCTGTAAAAAACTCACCCACACTGCCAGAACCATAACTAAAGAACCCAACACGTTTGCCTGCCAAATTAGCTGCTGTATTATCAAGTAGTGAGATAAAACCAATATACATAGCTGCAGTGTAGCTGTTACCCGTAATCCGATTATAAATAAGGCTCGAAGAAATTTGATTTTCTAAAGTTTTTACAGTCAATTCGTGGGCATTGCCATTCGCTAAATGATTATGGGCTTTTTGAGCCATGCGGCTAAACGGTAAGTGATAACAGAAGTAATCAAAGTCACCAAACTTCAAATCACTTTGCTGCTGAAAATCTTGCCATGCAGAGCGCACACAGCGTAAATAAACTTTAGTTGAGTACTTTCCATCCACCAACGCGGTAGAGCGATAATTAGGACGCCAAAAGTCCATCACATCTTCTGTATGCACTCCCGTTTCAGAATCTAGCACAAGGACTCTGGGGTTGGCGCTCACTATCATGGCTACTGCACCACAGCCTTGGGTAGCTTCCCCGGGAGATTGTCGGTCATAGCGAGCAATATCTGAGGCAATAACTAATACTTTTTCCTTGGGTTTACGAGCCACCCAAGCACACGCAAGTTGCAAAGCCGCAGTGGCGCTGTAACAAGCCTGTTTAAGTTCAACCACACGACAGCGAGGACTTAACCGAAGAAGCGAGTGCAGATAAACTCCAGCCGCCTTGGATTGGTCGATACCTGTTTCTGTGGCAAACAAAATAGTGCGGATTAAACTGGGATCTTCGCCCCGCTTTTTCATGCCTGCTATCAAAGGCACACTGGCGTTTGCCGCCATAGTAACTACATCTTCATCAGCTCCGGGCACACTCATACGCTCTTGGCCTATACCAACAGTGTATTTAGCAGCATCAGAGCCATTGTGGGCCGCTAACTCTTGCAAATCTAGGCTAAAGTTAGCGGTATAAAAACTTAAATCATCAATACCAACGAGCATATAACTTCTCGACCTTCCTTACGACCAACTTAATGAAATATAAATATCTTAGACTATCGTTCACTAAGCACTAAGGAATCATTTAAATGCAAATCATCTACACTACTTGCCGATAACAAAAACATAGCGGTGACAAACTCTTTTTTTAAGGCCTCTATGGCATCCACGACGGCAGGTGTAGATTCCATGGCCGGAGCCAGAAGTGGTTTAGCGATACCACCTAAAGAGCCGCCCATTATAACACTCTTTATCAAGTCTAGCCCATTGCGCAAGCCACCACTGGCAATGAAATTTGCTTGTTGCATGTAAGGCCTCGCATTTTTCATGGCTAAAGGCGTCGGAATACCCCAATCTTGTAAGGTAAATCCTAGCGTGTGGTTATCCTCACGGCGCTGTTGTTCAATGCGCGCCCAAGAGGTCCCACCACGTCCAGCGACGTCAAACCACCGAATCCCATGGCGCAAACCTAACTCTATATCTGCCACACTCAGCCCTGATCCTACTTCTTTTAGTACGATGGGGACCTCAAGTTCAACTTGAGCAAGGCCGATGGCTTGGGCAAGGTTAGCAAAATTAGTATCACCTTCTGGCTGCACAGCCTCTTGCAGCGGATTGAGATGGAGAAAGATCGCATCTGCAGATAAGACGTCTATAGCCTGCTGAAGCTGGGCTGATGCCATGCCATTATTGAGCTGGATAGCACCCATGTTGGCAAATAAAAGGGCATCAGGGGCATAGCGGCGCAAATCAAAACTTGCTTGAGCTTTGGTATCTTCTAGCATCACTCGTTGCGAACCCACGCCCATCGCCACACCTGTGATTTGTGCGGCTTCCGCCAAATGTTGATTCACCTTAGCAACTAAGACATCATCACCCCCAGTCATCGACGAAATCAGCAACGGAAAACTAAGGCGTTTGCCCATCACTTCAATGCTGGGGTCAACATCATGCAAATTGATTTCTGGCATGGCTCGATGCTGCAACTGCATGGCATCAAAAAAACGTCCATTACGCTCTACACCCTCATCACGGCCAATAACTTCGATGTGCTGCCGTTTACGGCGATTGGTTTGATCATTCATTTAACGCTCTAACTTCAAATGGGCTTGCATGAGTTCACCTGGATTGGTTTGAGCCGCGAGTAAAGATAATTCACCACACAAGACTGTAGCCGCACAAATTTGGGCTAAGCGGCGCGCATTGGCGCCCACTTCAATGTCTTGATTACAGCCTAATTTAGCTAAGTTTTGGGTCACAAAGTCTAACCCTTTGCCATTGCCAACAGTGCCCACAATAATGTTGGGTAGCGTGCAAGAAAAGTAAAGATCCCCCTCTTGCACTTCTGCGTGCACCATGCCTTGGGAACCTTCTATAATGTTAGCCGCATCTTGGCCTGTAGCTAAGTAAAATCCGAGTAACATGTTAGCAAAATGAGCATTAGCGCTGCGCACACCACCCGCCATTAATGTACCCAACAGATTTTTCTTAATATTGAGATCGACCACCTTTTCAGGGGTCGTATTCAATTTTCGCTCACATAAAGCTCGTGGCACGGTTAACTCTGCTACGACGTATTTACCACGCCCTAAAATACCATTCACCACAGTGGCCTTTTTATCACTGCAGTAATTACCAGAGATAGAACTATAGCTCAATTGTGGGTATTGCTTTAGTAGCCACTGCATCAAACTATCAGCCGCATGGGTCACCATATTATGGCCAGAGGCATCCCCAGTGTTAAATTCCAAGCGCAAATAGAGCAAATTAGCTACAATTTGCATGTTCATATTGAACAAGGTGGCAAAACGACTTGTTTGACCCACAATGTCTTGCATTTCTTGTTGTCGCATCTGAATCGACTGCCAAGCCCCTAATGCTTGGTGAGCGTCTTTCGCTTCTAACAAGATTGAACGAGTCATACGTTCATCAATCAAAGTCGTTTTAATGCCTTCGTTACATAGATTCGATACGCGCGCTCCCCGGCCCACAGAATGCCATAAAGGGATTTCGTAGGTGGCTAGGGGCACCGAGACTTTTTCTTGCCATGCCGCATCAAAACTAGCTTGAGCACTAATTTTCATTGGCCCTACAAAACGCATAGGAACGGATGCTTGAGTCACTTTTGGACTCGTAATAGCAGAAGTAGGGGCCATTCAGGGTGCCTTATCAATAAAAATGCGACGAAAACAAACAGAGGGTGATTTTAACTAGCCCAATACGGTTATGCAATGACGAATGTAAGGGTTAATGAACCCGTCAAGGTAAGGCAATCAAGTCACCATAGAAATACTTGCATTGGCTTGGCCCTCCATTGTTCAAGCATTGGGCTGACCCTATATGCAAAAAAGCCCCGTTAACGCAAGGTTAGCGGGGCTGTTTTTTAGCACAAAACTTATAGTTTATCGGCGTTGTCAGTCAGGTAAGAAACCACTCCTGCAGCTGATTCTTTCATGCCTGAATCACCTTTGTTCCAGCCAGCTGGGCATACTTCACCGTGCTCTTCGTGGAATTGAAGAGCATCGACTATGCGCAATAGCTCGTCCATGTTGCGACCTAGTGGCAGGTCATTGATAATTTGTGAACGAACTTGGCCTTCACGGTCAATAATAAACGCGCCACGATACGCCTTGCTTCCATCAGCTAATTCAACGTCATAAGCGCGACAAATGTTGTGTGCCATGTCTGCAGCTAAGGTGTATTTAACTGGGCCAATGCCACCGTCGTTAATGGCTGTATTACGCCATGCACTGTGGGTGTGATGAGAGTCGATTGACACTCCAATAACTTCAACGTTACGAGCCTTGAACTCGTCCATACGGTGATCTAATGCAATCAGCTCAGAAGGACAAACAAAGGTAAAGTCTAATGGGTAGAAAAACACCAGCCCGTATTTACCTTTGATAGCTTCAGAAAGATTAAAATCATCAACGATAGTGCCATTACCAAGTACTGCAGGTACTGTGAAATCTGGTGCTTGCTTGCCGACTAAAACGCTCATAGCGGTTCCTCTATAATAGTTAATTTATGGTTTATTAAATTATTCTGCGCCTGCATCTTCTTCAGCAGGAGCCGCAGCGCTGATCATTTCAGCCAACTCACCTGATTGAGCTAAGTCTGTAATGATATCGCAGCCACCAACGAGCTCTCCGTTAATCCACAGCTGCGGAAAGGTTGGCCAGTTGGCATATTTAGGCAACTCAGTGCGTATGTCTGGATGCTCTAAAATATTAACAAATGCAAAGCGTTCACCGCAGTTCATAAGGTTTTGCACTGTTTGTGAAGAAAACCCACATTGGGGAAATTTTGGGGTGCCTTTCATGTACAGTAAAATGGCATTGCTTTCGATCTGTTCTTTAATCGTGGTTAAGGTATCCATGACTATAGTCTCGCTCATTGATGGTTGCATGATGTAATAACGTAATTATACCCATATCCGACTAATTTAGTCAGTTATTATTGGTTAAAAAGGCACCATAATTTACACTATTTATCAGCTTTATTGGCTAAGGTATTTGCAAGCATAGGCCATTAGCCCTATCATTCTCGGTTTAGGCGGCTACTTTTCATGTCCAATTCGTCACCACGGCACTTTCTAACATTGCTCGATTTGAATCCTAGTGAGCTTAATTGGATTATTCAACGGGCCATTGAACTCAAAAAAATACGCACTTTAAAGACCCCCTACGAACCCTTTCGTAATTTAGTTTTGGGCATGATTTTTGAAAAGTCATCGACCAGGACCCGTGTATCATTTGAAGCGGGCATGGCACAACTCGGTGGCCAAGCCATATTTCTATCTTCAAATGACACCCAACTAGGTCGTGGAGAGCCCATCACCGATAGCGCCCGAGTTATTTCGAGCATGGTCGATATAGTGATGATTCGGACGTTTTCCCACACTCAAGTAGAAGCATTTGCAGCTCATTCCAGAGTTCCAGTCATTAATGCGCTCACAGATGACTACCATCCTTGCCAATTATTAGCAGACGTTCAAACCTTTGTTGAACACCGAGGTTCCATCAAGGGCAAGACAGTGACCTGGATAGGTGATGGTAACAATATGTGCCATTCATTTATTAATGCCGCTAGACAATTTGATTTTAAACTCAACATTGCTTGTCCAGACGGCTATTTACCTAATGCACAGTTAATGGCAGTCAATGCCGACCGAGTGCAGCTGATACAAGACCCTAAACAGGCCGTCAAAGGCAGTCACTTGGTCGTCACTGACACTTGGGCATCTATGGGCCAAGAAGATGAGAAAAAAGCTCGCGCAGCTAGTTTCGAGAACTACCAAGTAAACCCTGCTCTAATGAATTTGGCAGACCCAGAAGCCCTATTCATGCATTGCTTACCCGCCTATCGGGGCTTAGAAATTAGTCATGACATGTTCAATGATCCACGCAGCGTGGTGTTTGATGAGGCCGAGAACCGTTTGCACGCTCAAAAGGCGCTTATGGAATTTTTATTACTAAATCCCAAGGTATAAGTAGACCTAATGATTGAGTTAAGACACCTGCGCACGCTAGCCGCCCTTCGAGAAACAGGCAGCCTAGTTGAGGCGGCTGAGAAAGTTTTCCTGACTCAGTCAGCTTTATCCCACCAAATCAAAGACCTTGAACACAAGCTCAATTTAGATCTGTTTATACGCAAAACAAAACCAGTAGAATTTACCACTGCCGGTCAGCGATTACTGCTGCTTGCAGATGATTTGTTACCACAAATTCGTAACACTGAGCGTGAACTTAGTCGTCTCGCTGCAGGGTCCGTAGGCCGCCTCAACATTGCCATAGAATGCCACAGTTGTTTTCAATGGTTAATGCCCAGTTTAGACATTTATCGGGCTGACTGGCCAGAAGTGGAACTTGACTTATCCAGTGGTTTCAACTTTGCCCCTCTGCCCGCACTGCGCAGTGGAGAATTAGATTTGGTGATCACTGCGAACCCTAAAAATCTCCCCGGCATAAGCTATGTACCTTTGTTCAGCTATGAATCTGTGCTTGCGGTTAGTAATCATCATCCACTGGCTTCAAAAACCTTTATAGAAGCCCAAGATCTGGCTGATCAAACACTTATTTGTTACCCAGTTGATCGCGATATGCTCGATGTATTTGTGCAATTTTTGGAGCCTGCCGACATTGAACCTGGCGCCATAAGGCATGCTGAACTGACCGTCATGATGATGCAGTTAGTCGCGAGTGGTCGGGGGGTATGTGCATTGCCAAATTGGGCTTTAGAGGAATACTCCAGCCGTGGTTATGTGACGGCTATACCGATGTCGCAAGCTGGTATTTGGTGCACCCTTTATGCGGCAGTGCGCAGTGACCAAGCCGATAGTAAATATATGATGGATTTTCTTGTTACGGCCAGAGAAACGTCTGCCGCCACTTTAGTGGGTGTTAAACAGACAGATCAGCAGGGTCAGGCATTGCAGGCCCCGGAAGATTGTCTTTAGGCTGGTGTACTGGCACTCGGATCATCATGTTAGCGCCACCCAGGGTTTCGCTTCGACCTGCAATGGCCCGGCCTCCATGCCAATAGGCGATGCGTCTAACAATGGATAAGCCTAATCCAAACCCACCTGTCTTTCGGTTACGGCTTTCATCTAAACGGGTAAATGGAGCAAATACGTGGCCATAGTCAGACTCTGGTATACCAGGTCCGTCATCTTCAATACGCAATACACAAAAGTCACCTTCTATATGATACCCGAGGGACACTTTAGCTTGGGCATACTTACACGCATTGCCCAACAAATTCTGGCAAGCTCTGCGCAACTGCACAGGTTCTGCATCAATGATTAGACCATCGAGCAAAGGGTCTACTTTAATGCTTAACTGAGGGTTCTGGGGTGCATATTGGCCACACATATTGGTAAGGATGTGGTTCACATCTACCTTTTGAAAAATAATTCTTGGGCCTCCATCTTCTAGATGAATATAGGTCATTATTTCGGCCACCAAGTCATTAATTTCTTCTAGATCTTGCGCCATTCCTTTGCAGGAAGACTTCATACGCTGCTGCTGCTCACTGACACTATCGCCCTCTAAAATATCTTGCAATAACTGCAGAGCAAAGCTTAAACGTGCCACTGGGGTTCGAATTTCATGGGAAATAGCCGCCATTAACTCTTGCTGCAGAGCCATACGTTTTTCCATACGCCCCAAGTTCATTGGGTTGACTGGCAAAACCACTTAATTCTCCTTAACAAACAAATAGCCTCGACTACGAACCGTCTTAATCCGCCGAGGGTGCTCTGGATCATCACCAATTTTTGACCTAATTCGAGACACTCTCACGTCGATTGAACGGTCTTGACCATTGTACGAAATGCCTCGCAATGCAGAGAAAATTTCTTCCCGGCTTAGCACTCTTCCAGCATTGCTGGCTAGCAGCCACAGCAAGTCAAACTCTGCACTGGTTAAATCAATATCCTCATCGCCTAGCCAGGCTTCACGCATTGAATTGTCTATAATCAGACTGCCAAAATGATGCCGAGCATCAGTAGGTTCTTGCAATCCAATAGTGTCTGAAGCCGCTTTTAACTTACTACTACGACGTAACATGGCACTTATCCGAGCCAGTAATAACCTTGGCGTTACTGGCTTAGAAATATAATCATCGGCACCGACTTCTAGGCCTACCACTTGGTCTAATTCGTCAGTGCGGGCTGTTAGCATAATTATAGGACCACTATATTCAGACCTCACTAACCTACATACACCCAAACCATCTTCCCCTGGTAACATCAAATCCAAAATCACCAAGTCAGGTTGTTCAGCCTTAATTCTTTCTACCGCAACTGCTCCATTGTGCTCCACACTCACACTTAGGCCGTTATTGCTTAAATACTCTCTGGTCAGTTCAGCCAAACGCTCATCGTCTTCGACAATTAAAATTTGCGTACTTTGATTAAAATCCACACTTTCGTCCTAGGTTATCTATTAACCAGTCAAATTGACCTAATTATTGAAATAGAAATAAATCATTACATACTGTTATCTTAAAATAACTATATGTAACATAATATAGTCTAATGTAAGCAAAAGTAAACCACATCAGAAAAGTTAGTGTGCGCGTGAAAACCAATGTTGGTCAATCAAGTGTGCCATAAAGTCATATCTGCCCTGTTATGCTTAAACGCTAAATTCAAATATAACTTCGCACGATTGAACCTTAAGCATAGGCGTGATATAAAATGAAAACTCATAGTGCACTGCGTAACGCATTGTCAAACCTACCCTTTTTTGGCTCTCCTAATGAAAACTTGGTCTCCTACCAGCTGGCGTGAATTTCCAATATTACAGCAACCTAACTACCCCAATGCCGATTCTGTGACTCGAATTGAACAACAACTATCTCAGGTACCTCCATTGGTATTTGCAGGTGAAGCACAGGCGTTAAAACAACAATTGGCACAAGTCACTGAAGGCCATGCGTTTTTAATACAAGGTGGGGATTGTGCAGAAAGTTTTGCCGAGTTTAATGCCTCTAATATCCGGGATACGTTTAAAGTCATGTTGCAGATGGCGGTGGTGTTAACCTTTGCAGGCAGTTGTCCGGTGGTCAAGGTTGGTCGTTTAGCAGGCCAATTTGCGAAACCTCGATCGGCTGATACCGAAACCTTTAGTGGAGTAGAACTGCCTAGTTATCGGGGCGACATTATTAACAGTTCAGATTTCACTGCAGATGCTCGAGTGCCCAATCCCGAACGTTTAGTTCAGGCCTACAATCAGTCTGCAGCAACTCTTAACTTGCTCAGGGCGTTTGCACAAGGTGGTTTTGCCGACTTGAATAAAGTACACCAGTGGAATCAGGACTTCGTGCGGACCAGCCCCCTTGGCGCGCGTTATGAAGATTTGGCAGACCAAATAGACCGTTCATTGAGCTTTATGAATGCCTGTGGATTAAATGCGGGTAATACCCCACAACTTCACCAAACTAGCCTTTACACGTCTCACGAAGCGCTGCTTTTAAACTATGAACAAGCACTAACGCGTCAAGATAGCCTAACTAATGATTGGTACGATTGTTCGGCCCATATGCTTTGGATTGGAGACCGAACTCGACAAGTCGAAGGTGCTCATGTCGAGTTTTTACGGGGTGTTAAAAACCCCTTAGGCTTTAAGGCAGGCCCCACCATGAACGCGGACGATATGCTGCGTTTACTGGATATACTCAATCCAGACAATGAAGCGGGTCGCATTAATATTATTGCTCGCATGGGAGCGGATAAGGTAGAAACTTATCTACCAGAGTTGATTCGGGCCGTTGAAAGAGAGGGGCGCAAGGTTCTTTGGAGCAGCGACCCCATGCATGGCAATACCATTAAAACCCATACTGGCTATAAAACTCGCCAAGTCAAAGACATTCTAAGGGAAGTAAAAAGCTTTTTTGACGTGCATGCTGCAGAAGGAACATATGCAGGTGGTGTGCACTTTGAAATGACCGGACAGGATGTCACGGAGTGCATGGGCGGCGCTCACGATATCACTGCCGAAGGCTTAGCTGACCGTTACCACACGGCCTGTGATCCGAGACTCAATGCAGATCAAGCTTTGGAGTTAGCTTTTTTGATTGCAGATACTTTAAAACAGGCGCGCAGCCACCGTTAAGGCCTGCTCTTGCTGCTAGATGGCCAACTTAATTGAGCCATCTGGCACACAGCAACACACTAAAATTTCATCATCTTCCAAAGGCACTAGGCTGTCTTGCACCCATTTTACCTTACCGGCAGTGAGTTTAACTTTACAACTGCCACAATAACCCCCTCGGCAGCTATAGTTAACACGGATTTGGTGCTCTTCCATACTATCCAAAAGGGAAAACTCTTCACCATAGGTAAAGGTCTGCACGTCGTTAACAGTGACTGTTCTACTCATTAATTAGGGCCCCAGCACTTAAAGGATCTCGACCATCATAAGTCGAAATCATCAAAGTCTGAGTCTTCCATATTGCTGTCAATAGCACCGACAAGGTATGAACTAATTTCAGCTTCTTGGGGCGCCACCTGAACATTATCACTTACTAACCATGCATTCATCCATGGCAAGGGATTACTGCGCACTTCAAATATTTCATCAAACCCTAAACCACGTAGGCGGATATTGGTGATGTAATCGACATAGTTGCTCAGTATTTCAGCGTTCAAGCCAATCATTGAGCCGTCTTTAAACAGGTACTTAGCCCAGTCACGTTCCTGCTCTGCGGCTTCTCGGAAAATCTCTATCACTTCGTCTTTACACGATGCTGCAATGGCCACCATTTCTGGGTCATCTTGGCCATTAGCCATTAAATTAAGCATGTGTTGAGTGCCTGCCAGATGCAAAGCTTCATCCCGAGCGATCAGCTTAATCACCTTGGCATTGCCCTCCATGATGGCCCGTTCAGCAAAGGCAAAGCTGCAGGCAAAACTCACGTAGAAACGCACGGCTTCGAGTGCATTAACCGAAGCAACAGTCAGATAAAGCTGACGCTTTAGAGCACTTAAGCTCACCTCAATCTGCTTACCATTAATCTGGTGTGTGCCCACTCCCAACAAACTGTATTGACTACACATTTCAATGAATAAGTCGTAATAACGCGTCACTGTTTCGGCACGTTTCACAATTTCTGGATTATCGACAATATCATCAAAAATGATACTAGGGTCATCCACCACATTACGAATGATGTGGGTATAACTGCGGCTGTGGACTGTTTCGCTAAAGGACCAAGTTTCAAGCCATGTCTCTAACTCAGGTAAGGACACAACGGGCAAAAATGCAATGTTAGGGGAACGACCCTGCACACTATCAAGTAAGGTTTGATACTTCAAATTACTCAAAAATATGTGCTGCTCATGCTCAGCCATGGCCATAAAATCTTTACGGTCAGTGGATAAGTCAACTTCTTCGGGACGCCAAAAGAAAGATAATTGTTTTTCGATTAGTTTTTCAAAAATAGCGTGGCGTTGCTGGTCATAACGGGCAACATTAACGTTTTGACCAAAGAACATCGGCTCTTTTAAAGGGTCATTTTTAACCTTATTGAAGGTGGAATAAGCCATGTATATCTCGCAGGTGTAAAATTATATCGATCGTATTTTTGATGCTTTACTCACTAGAGCTTACACGCACCACTGTCACAACCATCATCTTGCTCATCATTAGCACCATCACGGGTGTTATGGTAATACAAAGTCTTAACCCCATACTTGTATGCAGTAAGAAGGTCCTTTAATAAAATTTTCATAGGTACTTTTTCATTTTCAAAACGCACCGGATCGTAGTTGGTATTAGCAGAGATAGCCTGATCAACAAACTTTTGCATGATGCCTACCAACTGTAAATAACCTTCATTATTTGGAATGTTCCAAAGTAACTCATAAGCACTGCGCAGGCGTTTAAATTCGGGCACCACTTGTTTGAGGATACCATCTTTGCTGGCCTTAACACTCACATAACCTCGTGGAGGCTCAATACCATTAGTGCTGTTGGTGATTTGACTAGACGTCTCACAAGGCATAAGTGCTGTGAGGGTACTATTGCGTAGACCATGATTTTTGATCTGCTGACGTAACGCATCCCAATCTAGCAACAACTCTTGGTCACAGAACTTATTGATGTCTTTTTTGTAACTATCAATGGGCATTACACCTTGGGAGTAAAAGGTATCACCATAGGCAGGGCAAGCCCCTTGTTCTTGTGCTAAACGACTCGAAGCTTGGAGTAAGTAGTATTGAACGGCTTCAAACGTGCGGTGCGTCAGCGCATTACCAGATCCATCAGAATACTTGGCCCCATTTTTAGCCAAGTAATAGGCAAAGTTGGTCACGCCCACACCCAGTGTGCGACGTTTCATACTCGCTTCATAAGCAGCTGGAACTGGGTATTCTTGATAATCAAGCAAACTATCTAAGGCCCGCACGATTAGATCTGCTAGGTTTTCCAATTCATCTAGATCGTCTAAAGCACCCAAATTAAAAGCCGATAGCGTACATAAGGCAATTTCACCACTTGCATCATCGATACTGTCCAATGGTGAGGTTGGCAAAGTGATCTCTAAACATAGGTTACTCTGACGTACCGGTGCTTTTTTCGGGTCGAAAGCACTCCGGGTATTACAATGGTCCACATTTTGTAGATAAATACGTCCTGTCTGAGCTCGCTCTTGCGCAAATTTACTAAATAGATCCACCGCTTTAACTGTGCGCTTGCGAATCGTTTCGTCAACCTCATAAATGGCGTAGAGCCTTTCAAATTCGTCCTGATCGTCAAAGAAGGCATCGTACAGACCAGGCACATCTGACGGACTGAATAAGGTGATATTGCCACCTTTAATTAGGCGCGTATACATCAACCGATTGAACTGCACCCCATAATCCATGTGCCTCGCACGGTTTTCTTCTACACCACGGTTGTTTTTTAAAACCAATAAAGACTCTACTTCTAAATGCCATATGGGATAAAATAAAGTCGCAGCTCCCCCCCGCACTCCCCCTTGTGAACAGCTTTTGACCGCTGTTTGAAAGTGTTTGATGAAGGGTATCATGCCCGTGTGGAATGCCTCTCCACCACGAATAGGACTGCCCAGCGCCCGCAACCGCCCAGCGTTAACACCGATACCTGCGCGCTGGCTCACGTATTTAATAATGGCGGAAGACGTGGCATTGATTGAGTCTAAAGAATCACCACATTCTATGAGTACGCAGGAACTAAACTGACGCGTTGGGGTGCGCACCCCTGACATTATAGGCGTCGGTAAAGAAATTTTAAATAGCGACACTGCATCGTAAAACCGCTGCACATAATCTAAACGAGTCGCCTTCGGGTAGTTAGAAAATAGGCAAGCACCAACCAACATATACAAAATTTGGGCACTTTCGTGAATTTGCCCTGTCACTCGATTTTGTACTAGGTACTTACCTTCCATCTGTTTGACCGCTGCATAGCTGAAATTCATATCACGGGAGTGATCCAAACAAGCATCAAGTTGGTCGAATTCAGCCGCAGTATAATCTTTCAGCAAGTCACTATCGTAACGTTTGAGAGCCACCATTTCCTTCACGTGTGCGCCCAAGTGAGGGGGTTCAAAACAGCCAAAAGCTCGCTTTCGAAGATGGAAAATAGCCAGGCGAGCAGCCATGTATTGGTAATCTGGCGTCTCTTCAGAAATTAGATCGGCTGCAGATTTAATAATCGTTTCGTGGATATCTGAAGTGCGAATGCCATCAAAGAATTGAATTTGTGCCTTCAATTCAACTTGAGAAACCGAAACATCCTCTAGGCCGTCTGCAGCCCAGTCTATGACCCGATGGATCTTGTCTAAGTCAATTTTTTCTTGTTGTCCATTGCGCTTTGTTACCATCAAACCTTGCATTGATCTGCCTATTTCTTGGTTGACATTTATTTTTTCCAACTTTAAAAGCTGAAGGAATTTGGTATAATTGAAAGCTTTGGCAATTAGTGATTAAAACACCCTAAATCACTATATATTGTGCCTCACAACAAGATACGACACCAAATATAGACATTTGATCAGATAAAATCAAGCTGTAAATCACCAAAAAACTAGCCATTGAGTCTTGACACAGTGCGAGGCCAGACAACCCGTGAGTCTCCAACTAAATACCTATTTGTTGTTTTTTTGTAATCAATAAATATACCCTTGATCAAGAAAATATGGGATTGCAAGAAAGCGCCTGATACAATGGAAACCAACGATTAATTGGCCGTCAAAGGATTTTTAACCCATGTCTCAAATAACTTTATCCGTTGGCGATCTGACGGTCAGTAACACACGACCATTTACTCTTTTTGGCGGCATGAATGTGCTTGAGTCGAAAGATCTCGCTCTAGAAATTGCTGATCATTATGTCAACACGGCACAAAAGCTGAACATACCCTATGTGTTTAAAGCGTCTTTTGATAAGGCTAACCGTTCATCAGTGAATTCTTTTCGCGGACCAGGCCTGAATAGAGGACTCGACATATTAGCCACAGTAAAATCAACCTTTAACGTGCCAGTTATCACTGATGTTCATGAGCCACATCAGGCCCAGGCGGCGGCAGAAGTGGCTGATGTTATCCAATTGCCAGCATTTTTGTCCCGCCAAACTGACCTAGTCGTCGCTATGGCAAAAACTCAAGCCGTCATTAATATCAAAAAAGCCCAATTTTTAACGCCTCATGAAATGGTACACATTATTACCAAATTTAAAGAAGCAGGTAACGACCAATTAATGCTGTGCGAAAGAGGCAGCAGTTTTGGCTACAATAACCTCGTGGTAGATATGTTAGGTTTTGGTATTATGAAGGAGTTTGGCCATCCACTGCTTTTCGATGTCACCCATGCCTTGCAGATCCCAGGCGGTCAAAAAGATGCCGCGGGTGGCAGACGTGCTCAAGTCACTCAACTGGCCCTCGCTGGCATGTCACAAGGTATTGCTGGTTTATTTCTTGAAGCTCACCCTAATCCAACCCAAGCTAAGTGTGATGGGCCATGTGCCCTGCCACTGTCGCAGTTAGAGGCTTTTTTAACTCAAGTTAAGGCGATCGATGATTTGGTAAAGTCGTTACCTGTGCTCGATACTCAATGCTAAGCTGCGATTTCTAAGACCCCAGCAGCACAAAATCGGTAGCGCTCACGGTTTGTTGCTGCTGATGATGCCAGGTTTCAGTCGTCTGCCAATGATCTACCCAATCTGTATCTAGCTGCGGTCGCGCGAGCAGTCTTTGTTTACGCAACTGTTCAGGCGTATCAACAAATATAGAGAGTTGTATCATGTCGCGTAGGGGTTCACTAAAGGCATACACCCCATCAATTAACAACACCCCAGAGGGTAATAATTCAAGTGTTTGATTACTTTCCCCCCCTAACCAGTCATAAGGCTTGTAGCCAACCTTAATGCCATTAGTTAATGGATTGAGTATGTTTTTTTTGAATTCAGTGACGTTAAAATACCCTTCACAAGCTTGCCGTTGTTGCAGTTTTTTTCTTTGAGTTGGCGTTAAGGGATGATAGAAATCATCTAACTTAAGCACCTGAGGATGGGCCCAAGACTCTATTTCTAGTGCCAGAGCTTGGCAAAAAGTTGTCTTTCCTGCACCACCACAGCCATCTATGGATATAATTAACAGTTGATCTGGCTGGTACCTAAATCGAGCTAGTGTAGCAATGTGTTGAATTTTTTCTAACCACATTTTCCCTCCATAGAAAATATTTGACTTGGCATTATAAATAATGAGTCGACCCAACTGCTGGTGAACGGCGCAAAGAATAGCATACCCGCTTATCATGTCTACTGCAGATTAAACTAACCCATTGTTAATGCTAACTTGAGTGTTAACACTTGCGCTATGCGCATTAGTTACCTAATATCCTAATCACTTAAGGTTCTTAATTTTTGCCATCATCGCTTATGCTTTTAGTCATCTCACCTGCCAAAACTCTAGATTTTGAAACGCTTAGCCCTTCGTCGCTGACTAGTCACGCCGATTATTTGACCGAAGCTCAAGGATTAATTGACGTGCTGGCGCCCATGCCGCCGCAAGATATTGCCCAACTCATGAAATTGAGTGATAAATTAGCTGCCCTCAATACAGCTCGCTATGGCAGTTGGCAAACACCTTTTACCCTTGATAATGCCAAACAAGCGATTTTAGCTTTTAAGGGCGATGTGTATACTGGCCTAGAAGCTGAAACACTCACTGACGAACAACTCAACTTTAGCCAATCTCATTTGCGCATCCTGTCTGGATTATATGGTTTGTTAAGACCATTGGATCTGATGCAGGCATATCGGCTGGAAATGGGCACCAAATTAGCCACCCCAAAGGGTAAAGATCTATACGCCTATTGGGGCAATACGATTACTGAGGGGCTCAATACGATGCTCATTCAACAAACCAATCCTGTGTTAGTGAATCTAGCGTCCAATGAGTACTTCAAATCAGTTGCTACCAAACAATTAGCTGGACGCGTTTTGACACCTGTATTTAAAGATCGTAAAAATGGTCAATACAAAATAATTAGTTTCTTTGCGAAAAGAGCACGCGGTATGATGGCTCGGTTCATCATCGAAAATGAACTAACAGAAGTAGAAGACATTAAAGCCTTCAACCAATCAGGCTATTATTATAGCGCAGAACAAAGTACTGAAGACCAATGGGTGTTCCTCCGAGAAGAAACATAACTTAGCTGATTGAGGCATAGGTTAACTCAATTTAAACCCGCTAAGGTAGCGCTGAACGCGCTATACCAACCACAGCCACAACAGGCCATAACGGACCGCTTTGCCTAAGGCAATCAGGCTTAAACTCAGTTTCTTTGGCCAGCCTAAGTAGCCAGCAGCCAAACAAAAGCCATCGCCTACAAAGGGCACCCAACTTAGCAATAACAACCAAGCACCATGGCGATTCAGTTGATCGGTGCGCTTCGCTGATAAATTGAACTGATGCGTTAAACGGTGTCTGATGTTTTGTAAAATTGTGCGTTGCGGTTCCTTGTTTCCCTGAAATTCGGACTGGGTGTGAGTCTGGGAGTGGGACTGTCTAGCCAATGTGAGGGGCTTGAGTTTAAGCGCCAATAAAGTGCCCATAAAAAAAGTAACACAGGCACCTAAGGTATTACCTAACGTTGCCACAAGCCATAACCAAAATGCACTCTCTGGCTGCTCTATTAACATGCCAGCCAATACTATTTCCGAACCACCAGGAAGCAGCGTCGCCGCTAAAGTGCTATACCCAAATAAAGCTAACCAAGACACTCAGTTAACTCATTGGATAAATAGATTCTGCGTACATATGCAGTTCCTCTAGAATCGCAATTTTAGCAGGGTCCTTAGTTTTTTCACCCAGCTCGTTGAGTTCTTTGGCAAAATGCTCATAAGTGCGGGCCCCAGAAGCGCTTGCATCAAGCAGACGTTCACTGCGAAAAGCGTCCCAAGCCTGCATTTCATCACCACTTAAAAGGTGTGGATAGTTGCGGGCTTTGAGGCGAAACAACATGGCATCTAGACGACTGTCAGAAAAAACAAATGCGCCTTCATTCCAGGTCGAGGGATCTTGCGCATGCACTTGCTGCATTTGCTTGCGATCCTTGTCACTGAAAAACCCGCCCCCATACAAGTTAGCATCTGGGTCTAGGGATGGGAAATCAGGCCGCTGCGCAAAGGCCTCGACAAGCGCCTTACACAAATCCTCATCTTGCCTTAAATACTGAAGGTGTTTTTGACATTGAGTTTTATCAATATAAAACTGATCAGCCTGTTCGTCAGATAAAGTTTGTAGCGGAGCCACTACAGGGCATTTATTGACATGAACTTCCTTCACTGCCGGCCGCGCAGTGCCTATGGGCAGATCGTCTTTTTGACTAAATAGAAGTGCTTGCAGTTGTGTCGAATTGTAGCCTTGCCAAACACGAGGATCTTGGCGTAAATCAAACACCAGCGCCCCATTGTTGTTGCCAGGGTGCTTTGCAAAGGCTCCTACTAAAGCCATATACCCATTGTCACGCCCATACATAGAAGACACGTGCAACACTGGCTTACGCATTTGAAGATCTAATTGCCCCCATACCTGGGCTTTATGCTTGAGCTGAAAAACATAATTATACAGGCGGGGTTGAGCTTGTTTGAGTCGCCGAGCTAATTCAATGGTGGCCTGCACGTCGGCTAGAGCATCATGAGCGTCACTATGCTCAATGCCATTAGCAGGGGCCAATTGATCTAACTTCAGAACTAATTCACCAGCTTCATTGCGCGGCCAATTGATGCCTTCAGGACGAATGGATGATGCAGTACGCACTAAGTCGATTAAATCCCAGCGGCTATTACCCCCTTGCCATTCGCGTGCGTAAGCATCAAAAAAATTTCGATACAGGCCAAAGCGGGTGAACTCATCATCAAACCGCAAACTGTTGTAACCCAAACTGCAGGTTCCTGGCTGGCTCATTTGCTCATTAATGAGAGCCATAAATTCAAACTCAGGTAACCCTTCTTGCAGGCATTTTTGGGGCGTGACACCGGTCACCAAACATGCACCAGCAGATGGCAAGTAGTCATCTGCTGGCCGGCAATACCACATCATGGGTGCGCCAATCGGATTAAATTCTAAATCAGTGCGAATTGCAGCAAATTGCGAAGGTCGGTCCCAACGAGGGTCTAAACCAAAGGTTTCATAATCGTGCCACAACAATGTTTGAGTTTGGTCCGGTTGGTATGCCACGCAAAAGCTCCTTAGGTCTGCGCCAGTGAATTACCGGCGATAAGTTTGTTCTACGAAAGGCATTTTACACACTCTACAAGGCAATTGCTTGCCACGCACTTGGGCAAATACTTGAGTGCCAATGGGACTAAAGGCGTTATCAAGGTAACCCATAGCAAGAGGAGCAGCTAAGCTTGGTCCAAACCCACCTGATGTTACCACCCCAATCACGTGACCCTCTGCTGTCACTAACTCAGCACCCTCTCGCACAGGAGCTTTACCTTCAGGTAACAAGCCCACACGTCCTCGCTTGGCTCCATTGGCCAATTCAGCAAGAATAACGTCTGCGCCAGGAAAGCCACCTTCACGCTCTCCCCCTGACCGACGGCTTTTTTGAATGCCCCAGTTTAAATTGGCAGCCACAGGCGTCGTACCTGGGCTTAAGTCATGACCATACAAACATAAACCCGCTTCTAACCGCAGCGAATCACGGGCACCTAAACCAATCCACTCCACTTCGTCAAACGCCAGCAAACGCGTTGCTAAATTTTCTGCGTTTTCATTAGCCACAGAAATTTCGAAGCCATCTTCTCCCGTATAACCTGCTCGGCCTATAAAACAATCGTAGCCTAAAATAGAGACCGCTTTGGCATCCATAAAGTGCATGGCTTCTGTGACTGGCGCCAAACGGGCCAATACTGCTCCAGCCATGGGGCCTTGCAGAGCTAACAGAGATCGTCCGTCAAGAACTTCAAGCTCAATATTATGGCCTAAGTGCGCTTTCATATGAGCGATATCTTGGTCTTTGCAGCCTGCGTTAACCACAATAAAAAAATGGTCACCTGCATTAGTCACCATTAAGTCATCCATAATGCCACCCGCAGCATTTGTAAAAAACCCATACCGCTGTCGCCCTTGCTCAAGATTGACGAAGTCTGCGGGAATCAAACTTTCTAAAGCCAATGCCACCGATTTCATTGAGGCCCCAGAAAGGCGTATTTGCCCCATGTGTGAGACGTCAAATAAACCGACTTTTGCACGGCAATGAAGGTGCTCTTGTTTGACCCCCAATGGGTATTGCACTGGCATATCATAACCAGCAAACGCAACCATCTTAGCTCCAGCTGCAATGTGCATGTTATGCAAAGGGGTGGTTAATAAAAAATCAGACATGGGCTTCTCTCAGCTTTAAGGCAGTTGAATTATACTGAAAGTATAAGCAAGTTTCCTATAGGAAACAAATTTTGTTTGTATCAATACCGGCATATCACCCGTTTAACCTGAGTTTATCGAGCGGCAATCCATAACACGAGCGCATCTTTCTCACTTAAACTTACCAACGCATGCCCCATGTTTGCATCGTAGTACATACTGTCACCTACCGACATCACAACGGGCTCATAAAACTCCGTGTAAAGGGCTAACTCACCTTCCAACACCAGCAAAAACTCCTCACCTTCGTGACGCACCCAATCACCGAAGTCATTAAAACTACGAGCCCGAACCCGAGTTTTAAACGGCACCATCTTTTTGCGCGCAAGGTCTGTTGATAATAGCTCATGTTCATATGTACTGGTCGGGTGTGGCGTGCCTGCACCAGCCTTAGTAAGCACTCTGCGGCCAGAGGCCATAGTGCTGCGTGGCTTTGCAAAAAGCTGAGGGATATCAATTTGTAACCCATTGGCTAACTTTTGGACCGCCGTGAAGGTGGGTGAGATTTGCTCATTTTCAATTTTAGAAAGGGTTGAGCGTGCTAACCCTGTTTTTTGGCTAGCCTCTTCTAGGGTTAAACTTAAACTCTGACGAATTTCCCGCAAGCGCTTGCCTAACTGCAACGGTTCGACACTTGTTTGCAGGCCAGAACCAGACTCAATTTTTAACTCAGGCATATCCGGTTGTTCTACTGACATGATATTGCTCATTGATTTAATGGGATAATAAGCATGCTAACACGGCTTTTGTCTGCCGTCATGCCACAGAACTGAGAGGCCTTTGCCATTAAGCAAACTAGGGAAAAGTTTCCTATAGGCTAATTTATTGATTGAAAGGAATCAAAATGCTATGCTTGCAATCAAATTGTTGGGTCTTTTATCGATAGACCCTTAAGACGTTTATCAACACTGACCAGGAGCTAAAAATCATGAGCAATATTCCTGCTGAATTGCTTTACACCAACACCCATGAATGGATCTCTGACAATGGCGATGGAACTGTTACTGTGGGCATTACCCATCACGCTCAAGAGTTATTAGGAGACATTGTATTTGTGGAAGCGGCAGATATCGGTCGTAGCCTTGATGCCGGTGAAGAGTACACGGTCATTGAATCTGTCAAAGCGGCATCAGACTCCTATGCACCTGTATCTGGAGAAATCACCGCCGTTAACGAAGCATTAGAAGATGCTCCTGAAACAGTCAATGAAGATCCCTATAACGAAGGATGGATTATAAAAATCAAATTAGCTGATGATGCCGATCTGGGCTCTCTGCTGAGTGCCGAAGCCTATACTGATGTTGTGGCTAGCGAAGACTAAACCACAAACTCCCACGTTTAATGCCTTGCTAGTCTTGGCCTTACACCTTGTTAATTGCGCTATGTGAGGATGCCTTATGTCTGCACCTACTTTTATTAGAACACCCATTTCACAGCTACTACAAACTGATGCGTTTATTGAGCGTCACATTGGCCCCAATGCAGCCGACAATGAAGCCATGTTGAGCTTTCTTGATGTGGCCAGCATTGATGCATTGCTGGATCAAACGGTACCTGACAGCATCCGTTTAAGTAAAGCTTTAGATCTGCCCGCTTCCCGCTCCGAAGCAGATACACTAGCCCAACTTAGAACAATGGCTAATAAAAACATTGTTAATGTGTCTTGTATTGGTATGGGCTACAGCAACACTCTGGTGCCCAATGTTATTTTACGTAACGTGATGGAAAATCCTGCTTGGTATACCGCTTATACTCCCTACCAGCCAGAAATTGCTCAAGGGCGTTTAGAAGCATTACTTAATTATCAACAGATGGTTATGGATCTTACAGGGATGGAATTAGCCAACGCTTCATTGCTTGATGAAGCTACGGCAGCAGCAGAAGCCATGGCTCTTTGCAAACGTGCGAATAAAAAGAAGAGTGTCACCTTTTTTGTAGATGAGAATACTCATCCACAAAACCTTTCTGTGATCCGCACACGGGCAGAATACTTTGGCTTTGAGATTGTTACAGGCAACCCAACAATAGACTTAGCCCAACATGATGTGTTTGGTGTCATAGTGCAATACCCCGGTAGTGATGGCAGTATTAGTGACTTAAAAAGCATCATTGATGAGGCCCACAAGCAAAATGCTTTGGTGGCAGTGGGAGCTGATATCATGAGTTTGGTTTTGCTTAAGTCTCCAGGCCAGTTGGGTGCTGACGTGGTATTTGGTTCGAGCCAACGCTTTGGTGTGCCCTTAGGTTTTGGTGGCCCTCATGCTGCATTCTTCGCCAGTAAAGATAAATATAAACGATCGATTCCTGGTCGTATTATTGGCGTCTCTGTTGACACTAAGGGTAAGCCTGCATTGCGTATGGCGATGCAGACCCGCGAGCAACATATCCGCCGAGAAAAGGCAAACTCTAATATTTGTACAGCCCAAGCTTTGTTAGCCAATATGTCGTCTTTTTATGCGGTATACCATGGCCCAAGCGGTTTGCGAACTATTGCCAGCCGCATTCAACGCTTCACCGCCATTTTAGCAGCTCAGCTTGACACTCTAGGCTACCCTGCCAATAATCAAAGCTTTTTTGACACCTTGACTGTCCCGACTAAGGGCCAGCAAGAGGAGATTTACCAACGGGCCTTGGGTGATGGTTATAATTTACGTAAAGTGGGCACTGAAAACCTAGGTATTAGTCTAGACGAAACCACCCAAGTGAGCCACGTGCAAGCCTTGTTAAATATTTTTGCAGGCACTCAAGTAGATTTTGATTTAAGCGCTACTGATACCTTGTGTAGTAGCATTAATATGGGCATGGCGCCTGAGTTAATGCGTGAAGATGCCATTCTTGAGCACCCTGTGTTTAACAGCCATCACAGTGAAACAGACATGGTGCGCTACTTGAAGAAGTTGGAGAATAAAGACTTCTCTCTCGTTCATGGCATGATCCCTTTAGGCTCCTGCACCATGAAGCTTAACGCAACGGCACAAATGGCTGCCGTCACTTGGCCTGAATTTGCCAATATGCACCCCTTCGCACCAGCTGATCAAACTCAAGGTTATATGGAATTAATTCGCGCCTTGGAAGCCCAATTGATAGAAATTACAGGTTACGATAGTGTCTCTATGCAGCCCAATTCAGGGGCCCAAGGAGAATATACTGGCCTTGTTGCTATCCGTAAATACCAACATAGCATAGGTCAGGGTCACCGCAACATTTGTATCATTCCAAGCTCTTCTCATGGCACTAACCCTGCCAGTGCGTCTATGGTGGATATGAAAGTGGTGGTAGTGGGTTGTGATGAACTGGGTAACGTCGATGTTGCAGAACTCAAAGCCAAAGCTGAACAGTACGCCGAGCAACTTTCATGCTTGATGATTACCTACCCTTCTACCCATGGTGTGTATGAAGAAAGCATTGTAGAAATTTGCCAAATCATTCATGACAATGGGGGCCAAGTGTATATGGATGGTGCCAACATGAATGCTCAGGTTGGCGTAAGTAAGCCAGGTCTTATGGGCTCAGACGTGTCTCACCTTAACTTGCATAAAACCTTTGCCATACCCCACGGTGGTGGCGGTCCAGGGATGGGGCCTATTGGCGTAAAGTCGCACCTAGCACCCTTTTTGCCTAACCATCCTGTAATTCCCGTGCACGGCAAGACTGACCCTAATGGGGCGGTTTCTGCAGCCCCCTACGGTAGCGGTTCAATATTACCCATTTCTTGGGCCTACATTAACTTGTTAGGTTCAGAAGGCTTAACACAATCTACAGCACAAGCCATTTTAAGTGCCAACTATATGGCTGCACGCTTAAGTGAACATTTCCCCATTTTGTATCAAGGCCGCAATGACAGAGTGGCCCACGAGTGCATTATTGACATTCGTCCTCTTAAGGAAACCACGGGCATCAGTGAGGAAGATCTTGCCAAGCGCTTAATGGACTATGGCTTTCATGCCCCAACAATGTCCTTTCCAGTGGCAGGGACCTTGATGATTGAGCCAACTGAGTCTGAGCCTAAACGAGAAATTGACCGTTTTTGTGATGCCATGGCCAGTATTCGAAAAGAGATTGAAAAAATTGAAACGGGTGAATGGAGCCCGAAACATAACCCCCTCAAGATGGCTCCCCATACGCAATCTGACTTAGCCAGTCATGGATGGAACCGAGGTTACACCCGCACTGTTGCGGCATTTCCAACTGCTGCTACGCTAGATGCTAAATTTTGGCCTACGGTTAACCGCATAGATAACGTCTATGGTGACCGAAACTTGATTTGCTCTTGCCCACCTATAGAGGCTTACGAAGTTTAGCCACCATCATTGCTTTCCGTCCTAGCAAGGTTCAACTATGCACCTTGGTAGGGCGGACTGCTCATGCCTTTTTTATTCAACTTAGTGATCCCTTTAAACTCATAATAGTGGCGCGTCTGCGTGCTTGTCCTAGGCTTATCTGTGGCATTAAAAAGTCACACGTAAGCGAGCCAAATGTGGCATTCAACCTTAATTGATAAACTGCAAACGCCACTTTGCTAAGCCCAGGTTGATAGACTTAGTGATGGTCTGCATCGCCTGTACAAGCAGGTTAGGTATTTAGCTAAATAAAGGGTTACTAAACATTGACCCACACCACAATTTGCTATATTTTGCGCCTAAATTTTTACTTAAGATCAATCATTGATAGGCAACCTGTGAGAGCATTGAATCAACTTTTATCCCTATACTTAAGCTGCACGCTTTTGCTTATGGGCAATGGTTTGCTATTTATTATTATACCAATGAGTATGCGCCTTGATGGTCAGGACACTGACGCCATCGGTTTGGTCATGTCACTGTATTTTGTTGGAATGTTGTTGGGTTCTGTGTATGGTCGACATTTGATAAGCCGAGTGGGCCATATCCGTATTTTTGCGGCTTGTGCTTCTGTGGCCACCATGTGTGCCTTGTTGCATAGCATTTGGTCTGTGCCCCTAATATGGGGCCTATTACGGATATTAATTGGTTTTACCAACGCCACGTTTTTCATGACTATGGAAACTTGGCTCAGCGAGAGTTCAACCAGTGAAAACCGTGCTACTGTGTTTGGCAGCTATCAGTTTGTCACTTATTTAGGTTTAGCTTTAGGCCAACTGATGCTGAACTTGGCCGAACCACAAGATCCAATTCTCTATATCTACGTAGCGATGTTGTTTTGTTTATGCATGATTCCAGTGCTCATGAGTCGCTCAGGTGGGCCGCGATTTATTGAGCCTGAGCCAATGTCCTTAAAAGTCCTCTACCGAACGTCTCCTTTGGGTGTGGTGGGCATCATGATTTCTGGTATTTGTTTAGGGGCTTTCTACAATATGAGTAGTGTCTACGGTGCCGATGTTGGCATGACTAAAAGTCAAATCGCCACCTTTATGAGTGCCACTATGGTGGGCGGTTTTTTGCTCCAATTTCCCATCGGCAAATTAGCTGACTCGTTTGACCGCCGCACCGTCTTAGTTATGACCCTTTTGCTTGCCTGTTTGGCCGCCATGGTACTGCCTATTATGGCAGTGCGTAATGAAATGGCTATCACTATCGCTTGTGCAGTCATTTTAAGTGGTGCCTTGGCTTGTGTGTATCCCATTGCCTTAGCAGATGCTTTTGATCGACTCAAACCCACAGAAATGGTGGCAGCGAGTGGTAAACTTATTTTAGCTTACGCCTTGGGAGGCGCTATAGGTCCTTATACATCGTCGTTGATGATGAAACACATGGGTCCAGATGCCCTATTTGGCTACTTAATTGTGGCTAGTTTAATATTAGTGGCCTTCGTTATGTACCGAATGAGCATACGTTCTGCGGTACCTGATGCATTGCAAGAATCATTTGTCGTTCAGGGCTTGACCCCAATGGCCACAGAGCTTGACCCTCGAACAGAATACAACAGTCTGGATGACACGGGCATTGCTGCTGAAACAGTGCTGCTATTGGCCGAAGAAAATCCTGATGATGTGGTTGAAATTGCGGTTAGTGTGGCCCTTAATCAACCCGAAGAGGCTGCCAATATTGCCCAAGCAACCGCCTATCAATATCCAGAGCAAGCGGTTGCTTTGGCCATTGCCTTGGCTGATGAACTGCCCCATTTGAAGCTTGACATTATTACCAATGTGGCAGGTTCCGCGCCTCAGTCGGGTGCAGACTTAGCACGTTACATGTGCGACTTAATTAAACAACAAAAACTAGAACCACACGCTAGTTTTAATGCTCTGAGCCGTCTTACTCTCAAACTATTGGATGAAGCGCCTCAACAGGCCGCTGAGATTGCAGCTATTGTGAGCCATGAAATTGCTGATGATATGCCAGAGCTGGTGGCTAAGATTGCGGTGTTAGCAGCCCGAGCAGCGCCAGATCAGCGAGTGGAAATAGCCACCTCTGTGACCCAAGAAGTACCCAATGCCAGTGTAGAAATAGCCACCGGTGTGGCAGAAACTATTGCCGCAAGCCCAGACGAAGAATTACATACATTCTTGGCCTCAGAAGAAGATGAGGATTATGTTGGAGAAGGCGCAGAGCTTGCTATTGCCTTGGGACAAGAAGCCCCAAATCAAGCTTTCGACATCGCCACGGCAGTAGCAGAAGTATTACCTGAAGACGCTGCGCAAGTGGCTGAGTCCATTGCTCAAACTGATCCTGACCATGCGTCAGATTTAGTGGATAGTATTAGTGAAGTGGTGCCAGAAATGGCAGACGAGGTCATGTATGCAGTGGCTAGCTCTTTGCCAGAACAGGCAGAGGCATTGTTGCAAGAGGTATTATCTGATGCCGAATCTAGCCAGTGATCTGATCAGTGATCTGATGAGCTGGCCAAGCGGCAAGGAGTGCTTCTGCGATGGGCCTATTAGCTTCTGGAATGACCATTTCAGACAAGGTCTGGGCATCAACCCACTCTAACGGCTGACCTTCTAAGCCTTTGGCGACGCCTGAAAATTGTTTCACTAGATAAAAGTATAACGACACGTGCTTATCGCTGTAGTCATGGTGCACTGCCTGAAACAGTTCACACGCTTGGGTATCAATGCATAGATCAACCTCTTCTTGCAACTCACGAGCTAACGCTTGAAGATGAGTTTCATGGGCTTCTGTTTTACCGCCAGGAAACTCCCATTTCCCCCCTTGGTGTTGCCAATCGGCTCGCTGGGCCATGAGGATCCTCTGTTCAGAATCGACCACGATTGCCGCCACCACCTCTACCCGTTGGTTAGTCATGGTGCTCTTCAACTGCGGTAATCCGCATTAATTTTAACGTAATCATAGGACAGATCTGTGGTCCACACGGTCTCTTTGGCATCACCACGCTTTAAATCGACCCGAATATTTATCTCATCTTTGTTCATGATTTCTTGTCCTGCTGCCTCACTGTAGCTTTGTGCACAGCCTCCGTGTTCAACCAACAAGCAATCCCCGATATGAATAGTGAGGCTGTTAACATCAAGATTAGGCACACCCGCATAGCCCACAGCTGCCAATATGCGGCCCCAATTTGGGTCACTTGCAAACATGGCTGTTTTAATGAGCGGCGAATGGGCTATGGCATAGGCCACCTGCAAACATTCTTCACTACTAGCGCCACCTAACACCTCAATGCTGATGAACTTAGTTGCCCCTTCCCCATCACGTACAATTGCATGCGCTAACTCTTGCATGAGTTCAGTTAAGGCATGGCTAAATAGAGCGACCAAATCCGTGTCTTCATCTAAACACAAGTCACTTGCCCCAGTCGCAATCAACATACACGAATCGTTCGTAGACATATCTCCGTCTACCGTAATGCGATTAAAGCTTTGATTTACCGCTTGATTTAACAAATCTTGAGCTAAGGTGGGCGTGCATTTTACATCGCTTGCTACGAACGCCAACATGGTTGCCATATTGGGTCGAATCATACCTGATCCTTTGGCAATCCCAGACAGGCTGATGGAGCGACCCAGATGCTGAAACTGGACACTGGCTCCTTTGGGACGGGTGTCTGTGGTTAAAATACCCAATGCCGCATCTTCCCAGCCATTTACATCGAGTGCATTAATCGCTTTAGGTAAAGACGTTACAATTTTTCCGATAGGGAGCTTTTCACCAATGACACCCGTAGAAAACGGCAACACTTGAGAGCTTTTCAAATTCAGGGCTTGGGCCAACTCATGGCAGGAGGTCTGAGCATCAGCCTCGCCATCCAAACCGGTGCCCGCATTAGCATTGCCAGTATTAACGATTAATGCAAGGGGACGATCACTGAGCAAATGACGGCGGCAAAGATGCACAGGTGCTGCACAAAAAGCGTTAGCAGTAAAGACACCCGCCATACTTGAACCTGCTTGGGCTTCCATTACCACCAGATCTTTGCGCCCTGATACTTTCATACCAGCTTCTGTGGTACCCAATCGAAAACCTGCAATCGGATGATAAACTACCTTAGCTAAGGGTCCAACTGCCATAATTTTGTACCTAATTAATGCACGTGTATTAGCTCAATTTACCATGACATTGCTTATATTTTTTGCCTGAACCACAAGGACAAACTTCGTTTCTACCCACCTTAACAGGAGGCTTTGATGGATTTCTCACCATGGTCTGACCCATCACTTGCGTCGCAGTTTGAGCTTGGGCTTGTTCATGCTGAAATTGCATTGCGGCTTGCGCACGCTCACGTTTTTGACGCTCTTCAGCGGCAACGTCTTCTGGTGAACGCACTTGAACATGACTTAAGATACGAATCACATCTTCTTTAATCGACAACAGAAGTTGCTGAAACAGATCGAAAGATTCACGTTTATATTCTTGCTTGGGATTTTTTTGTGCATAACCGCGTAAATGGATTCCTTGACGCAGCATGTCCATAGTAGCTAAATGTTCTTTCCAACGAGAGTCAATGACTTGCAACATTACCTGTTTCTCAAAGCCACGAATCGTTTCTGCCCCAACTACCTCGGTCTTAGCCTGATAGTTCTCACTTAATTTAGTTTGAATTCTTGCACGCAAGCCTTCTTCTTCAAGACGGTCATCATTATCAAGCCATTGTTGGACTGGCAACTCCATGGCAAATTGTTTGTGTAGTTCTGCCTCTAAGCCGCTCACATCCCATTGTTCTGCCAGACTTTGGGGGGCAACAAACCCATCTATAGAACTGTCTACAACTTCAGCCCGAACATTGGCAATCACGTCTGCAATGTCATCTGTAGACATGAGCTCGTTGCGCTGGTCATAAACCACTGTGCGTTGGTCATTGGCGACATCATCGTATTCAAGCAACTGCTTTCGCATATCAAAGTTACGACCTTCAACTTTGCGCTGTGATTTTTCTATGGCGTTAGACACCATACGGTGCTCAATCGCCTCCCCTTTTTCCATACCCAGTTTTTGCATTAGGCCTTTGATACGTTCTGGGGCAAAGATACGCAAGAGATTGTCTTCTAACGATAAAAAGAAACGAGACGAGCCAGGATCACCCTGACGACCCGACCTACCTCTAAGTTGGTTATCAATGCGTCGCGACTCATGGCGCTCGGTACCTATAATGTGAAGTCCACCAGCGGCCACCACTAAATCATGACGTGTTTGCCAATCCGCTATCGCCACTTTTTTGTCATCATCAGAAGCCCCTTGACCTAAGGCAGCTAACTCAACTTCTAGCTTACCACCCAAGCCAATATCCGTGCCACGGCCAGCCATATTGGTCGCAATAGTCACTGCACTCGGTCGTCCAGCTTCGGCTATAATGGTGGCTTCACGCTCATGTTGTTTGGCGTTAAGGACGTTATGGGCAACATCGGCTTCTGTTAGTGCTGCAGACACTAATTCAGACATTTCAATAGACGCAGTGCCCACTAAAACTGGGCGTTTTTGTTCAACACATTGGCGAATATCAGCAATGATCGCGTCAAATTTTTCAGCCATCGTTAAATAAACTAGATCGTTCATGTCTTTTCGTTTGACATCAACATTGGTCGGAATCACCAGCACATCTAAGTCGTATATTTGGTTGAGTTCAAAGGCTTCAGTATCGGCAGTACCCGTCATACCAGCTAGTTTGTCATAAAGTCTGAAGTAGTTCTGAAAGGTAGTGGAAGCCATGGTTTGACTTTCTTTTTGAATTGTCACACCTTCTTTTGCTTCGATGGCTTGATGAATTCCCTCTGACCATCGACGGCCCGGCATAGTTCGGCCAGTGTGTTCGTCAACAATTACAATTTGGTCGTCTTGTACGATGTAATCAATGTTTCGAGAGAAAACAACATGCGCCTTTAGTCCAGCGTGCACATGATGCAATAGTGTTAAATTGGATGCCGCATAAAGACTCTCTCCTGCCGCTAATAGCTCGGCCCCTATCAATAACTCTTCTACGAACTGATGGCCTGCTTCCGTAAGTTCTATGGTTTTGTGGGATTCATCATAAGTGTAATGTCCAGTAGGCTCTTCGTCACCTTCCACTGCCGGTTGCATCTCTAATTTGGGCACCAAACCATTGATGGTGAGGTACATTTGAGTGTTATCTTCAACAGGGCCCGAAATAATTAAAGGTGTACGAGCTTCATCAATGAGAATCGAATCCACTTCATCGATAATGGCAAAATTTAGGCTACGCTGAGCCTTGTCAATGGCACTAAAGGCCATATTGTCCCGCAGATAGTCAAAGCCAAACTCATTGTTAGTACCGTAAGTGACATCACAAGCATAGGCTTCTTGTTTAATTGCACCGTCTTGGCCAGATAAAATAATACCCACAGATAGACCCAAACCTTCATACAAAGGTCGCATCCATTCAGCGTCCCGTTGCGCAAGGTAATCATTCACCGTGACCACATGTACGCCGTTTGCAGGAATGGCATTGAGGTAAACAGCCAACGTGGCCACAAGGGTTTTACCCTCACCTGTGCGCATTTCAGAGACTTTACCTTGATGCAAAGCAATGCCACCTACCATTTGAACATCAAAATGGCGTAATGCCATCAAACGCACTGATACCTCTCGACACACGGCAAAGGCTTCAGGCAGTAACTGGTCTAGATTTTCACCGGCCTCAAAACGTGAGTTGAACTCCATGCGCTTAGCTGCCAGATCAGCATCTGACAGAGACTGCATACTACTCTCTAATGCATTGATCTTATTTACAATTTTATTGTATCGTTTGACTTCACGATCGTTTTTGCTGCCAAAAAGTGATTTAAAAATCTGTACCATTATCTTGTCTTTTTATATGCGCTGATGCGCTTGTTAGGGATTAACGCGAGATTTTGAATCTCTCCTTCTTTCATGGGGTCTCAGGATTTTTTTCAAAGGCCTAAAACGTAGAAAAGCCGGAGTTCTTTCAGAACACCGGCCCTTCCGTTGTTGCCAGCTAGGTTGTGGCAGCGGCTGGACTCATATAGGCAATAGGCGAGTCCACCTCGTCATCAAATGTCACTACTTCCCAAGCATCTTCTTGAGACAATAATTCTCTGAGCAGCATATGGTTTAGTCCATGACCCGATTTATGACCTTGGAATTTACCAATTACGCTCAAGCCCAATAGATACATGTCTCCCACGGCATCTAATACCTTGTGCTTCACAAACTCGTCTTGATAGCGCAGACCATCTTCATTTAGCACTCGATAGTCATCGACCGCAATCGCATTATCTAAGCTGCCACCTAACGCCAAATTTTTAGAACGTAGGTATTCAAAATCTTTCATAAAACCGAAGGTACGCGCCCTGCTCACTTCTTTCACGTATGACGTACTCGAAAAATCTAATTGCGTCGTACAGTTTCCACTTTCAAAAAGTGGATGATCAAAATCGATGGTGAAACCAACTTGAAAACCATTATGTGGCTCCAAAGAAGCCTGTTTGTCTTCCTGGGTGACACTGACCGCTTTCTTAATGCGGATAAACTTTTTAGATACATTTTGCTCTTCAACCCCCGCCGACTGCAGCAAAAAGATAAATGGTGCCGCACTGCCATCCATAATCGGCACCTCTTCACTACTTAACTCAACATAAGCGTTGTCTATACCCAGTCCTGCAAAGGCTGATAATAGGTGTTCTACAGTGCAAACTCTTACTCCATCTTGCACTAAATTGGTCGATAGCGTGGTATCTCCCACATTAGCCGCAGTGGCAGCGATGCTGACTACAGGATCTAGATCTGTACGGCAAAAAACAATGCCTACATTGGCCTGAGCTGGTTTCAATGTGAGGTAGACTTTCTTACCCGTATGAATACCCACACCCGTGGCTCTAATCATATTTTTTAACGTACGCTGTTTGACCATTATGTCCAAGACCCTACACTCATCTATAGACGAGTATTATAGCACAAAAATCTGTTTCTGAAGCCCGTCAGGGCGCCATAGCAGGTAAAAGGCATCAAATGAAAAATTCTAAATCTTAATCTGCTTGACGCCGCAAAAATGCAGGGATATCCAAGTAACCAATATCACCTTCTGAATCACCAGACGTCTCTGCACCACCTAATTGAGCATCACCTGCAGACGTATCTTTAACTGCTGGTAGCTCCATTTGGTCGACCGTAGGACGCCTCATATTACTATTGACCACAGCTTTCACAATTGGTTCAATTGATTGAGCGTAAGCGTGCCCTAAACCAGTAGCCACAACGGTCACTTTCAACTCATCGGACAATTCAGGGTCTATTACTGTGCCAATCACGACGGTGGCATTTTCTGACGCAAACTCCTCTATGGTGTTGCCTACTTCTGAAAATTCACCTAAATTCATATCTAGGCCGGCAGTAATATTCACCAATATACCTTTCGCTCCACGCAAATCGACGTCTTCTAAGAGTGGACTTCTAACAGCTGCTTCTGCCGCTTCACGAGCCCGGTCTTCACCCCTGGCGGAACCAGTTCCCATCATCGCCATGCCCATTTCTGACATCACCGTTCGTACATCAGCAAAGTCGACATTGATCATACCAGGCCGAGTAATCAGGTCTGCAATGCCCTGTACCGCGCCTAAAAGGACATCATTAGCCGTACTAAAAGCGGTCAATAAACTACAGTTTTTACCCAGTACAGGCAACAACTTTTCATTGGGAATGGTGATTAGTGAATCAACGTGCTCGGCTAATTCTTTTAACCCCTGCTCTGCAATAGCCATGCGTTTACGCCCCTCAAAAGGGAAAGGCTTGGTCACTACTGCCACAGTTAGGATGCCCATTTCGCGAGCCACTTCAGCCACAATAGGGGCCGCTCCTGTTCCAGTTCCACCACCCATACCGGCAGTAATAAACACCATATCAGCACCTTGCAAAATGCTTTCTATCTGAGCTCGGTCCTCGATGGCCGCTTCCCGACCCACATTAGGATTCGCTCCAGCGCCTAGACCTTTAGTGATTTGAGAGCCCAACTGAACAACTGAACGAGCCTCCATCCCCCTAAGAGCCTGAGCATCAGTATTGGCACAGATAAATTCAACGCCATCTATTTCGCTTGACAGCATATGACTTACAGCATTACCACCACCGCCACCTACGCCAATCACTTTAATGACTGCATTTTGCGGCACGTTATCAACTAATTCGTACATCGCCTTGCTCCTAGTCTAATTTATTGTTTTTCTGATCACGAATCCTATCGTTCACCAGACTCTACTATTGATATCCACCAAGGTGGTTTATCGTTAAAAATTTGTTTTAACTAAATCTTTTATCTTGCCTAACCACTGGCTTGTGCTACTGCCGATACCTGCACGCTTTGGCAGTTCTACCTGAATAGAAGACCCTGCCTGCAGGGCATAATTTAGTAGTCCCACACAAGTGGAGTAGGTTGGATTATCCAGCAGGCCACTTGGCCCTTGGGCTTTGTGTGGCTTGGCCAGGCGAACCGGCATATGAAAAATCTCTTCAGCCAACTCTACAGCACCTTCCATCTGCGCTGTACCACCGGTCAACACCAAGCCCGCGGCTATTAATTCTTCATAACCACTGCGCCTTAATTCTGCTTGCACCAAGGTATATAGTTCCTCATATCTTGGCTGCACCACGTCTGCTAAAGCTTGACGAGACAAGTCACGAGCGGGGCGATCACCCACACTGGGCACTTTAATACTTTCTGATAAATCCGTTAGTTGCGCCAAAGCACAGGCATACCTTACTTTAACATCTTCTGCATGCACTGTTGGAGTACGCAAGGCCATGGCGATGTCATTGGTGACTTGGTCTCCAGCAACAGGAATTACAGCAGTATGCCTAATCGCACCTGCAGTGAACACGGCCACGTCAATAGTGCCTCCACCCATGTCAACTAAACACACACCTAGCTCTTTTTCATCATCAGTCAGCACCGCATAACTTGAAGCCAAAGCGTTCAAAACAATGTCATCCACATTTAACTCGCAGCGACTCACACATTTGACTATATTCTGCGAGACGTTAAGTGCGCAGGTTACAATGTGCACTTTTACTTCTAAACGCACCCCCGCCATGCCCAGTGGGTCTTGAATACCTTCTTGACCATCAATCACATACTCTTGCGGTAAGATATGCAATATCTTTTGACCCGACGGCAAGGCGACCGCCCTTGCTGCATCAATTACTCGTTCTAAATCAAGCTCCGAAACTTCCCCAGCTTGGATCGCTACAATGCCATGGGAGTTCATACTGCTAATATGATTACCACCCATACTCACAGTGACTGCATTAATTTTACAATCAGCCATCAATTCAGCTTCTTCGATGGCTCGCTTTATAGACAGCACAGTAGATTCAATATTGGCAACAATGCCACGCTTTAAACCACGCGACTCTTGAGCACCAATTCCCACCATTTGCAGTTGGCCATCGTCTCCTAGTTCTGCCACCATAGCGACCACCTTAGAAGTACCAATGTCCAAGCCCACAACCATGGGTTTCATTGCTGCATCTGCCACCTAAATCTTCCCTTATTTGTACACTTTAAAAAGGACCAAAAACATCCATCAAAATATTCTTTAATTATCCCACACTTTACCTTCTAAGTGGTGGATTTATCGACTAAATTAGCCTTAATTTAACTACAAAATAAGCCCTATGAATCAACCTCTTTCCATGCCACAGATACCCCGTATGGATAGCGACCATCAATACGTTTAATTGTGTCTACTTTGGTCACAAAATGACTCCGGTAAACCGTCATCAAGCGCTGTAGTCTTGGCAAAATTTGATCACGCCCAAGCAACAGAATAATACCGTTTTGCAAGCGTAGTTCAACAGCGCCACGACGTGCCATAGTGAGTTCAACAATGGTCAAATCATCACGCTCTACTAACCAACTCATGTGCCGAAAAAGTTGACTCAAAGCCCATGGACTTCCTGCAGGCCCAGCTAATAATGGAAGCTGTTCAATTGCAACGACCTGACGCGGCTCAACTAAGGCTAATTCCCCTTTGTGATTGATGAAGCCACCATCCTTCCAACGGGCCATAAATATCTGTCGTGGAGCCTCAATCATTAGTCTATTTGGCCAAACACGACTGACCCTGGCCCCATCAACCCATGGGTGGTCTTCCACTTCTAGGCGAATCGCCTGCAAATCTGCCCCAAAAAAAGAGTCGGCCAAGTGAGCATTAACTTGCGCTTGTAAACGTAACTTTTCAGCAGCAGGTATATCAGTTTGTAAAATGATTTGCTGCAATGGACGCTGCAACCATGGTTTAACGCCCTGCCAGACCATAAATCCTGCGATCACAAGCACCACCAACAGCAGCAACTTAGCACCCCAAGTCCAGCCACCATTTTGCGCTCCATTAGCCCCTTTCATAACCCGGCCTCAACTCGTGCCAAGGTCAAATTCAAAATAACAAGGGCTAGTTGGGAAAAACTTAGCCCCACTGCTTTGGCTGCCATCGGAACCAAACTGTGGCTAGTCATACCAGGAGT
>Ga0209603_1000248_pt1 | contig 68812 bp, 65 predicted proteins | sample COGITO_mtgs_1206_FD_184812 | JGI IMG/M metagenome (GOLD analysis project Ga0209603, IMG submission 184812) | Pelagic marine microbial communities from North Sea - COGITO_mtgs_120607 (SPAdes) (version 2) | ecosystem: Environmental > Aquatic > Marine > Epipelagic ...
CACTACGGCGGCATTATCCGAGTAGGCCGAGAGCACATTTTCGCCGCCGACATTATTGGTGTTGCGGATCATGCCAAAAAGCGAGTTGGGCTGATCTACACCGTCGATGGTCCAGCTGGCATTAAAAATTTTGTGGCGACAGTGCTCGGAGTTAGCCTGAGCAAACATCATCAGTTCAGTATCCGAGGGATTGCGTTGCAGTTCCTCGAAGCTGGCCACCAAATAATCGATCTCGTCCTCTGCCAAGGCCAGACCCAACTCTACATTGGCCAATTTGAGAGCGCCCACACCACCGGCCAGGATATCCACCTCAGTGAGAGGCTGTGGCTGATGATGGACAAACAGAGCTTCAGCCTGCTGCAAGTCGGTCATTACAGCCTCAACCATACGGTCACTGACCAGCTCGCCCAGAGACTGCAGCTGCCCAGCGGTTAACGCTGTACTGGCGGCAATATAATAGGCAGTGCCTCGCTCAACCCTCAGAATACTGTCGAGACCACAGTTGTGGGCTATATCCGTTGCCTTGCTGGACCAGGGCGAAATTGTACCTGGCCGCGGCACCACCAATAGTAGACTGCCCTCATTGTCCAGCGACTCTTCGCTGGGCCCATAGGTCATCAGTGCCTTTAGAGTTGCACTGTCCGACTCAGACAGTGGCTTGCTGGCTTCGGCAAAGTGCACATACTCCGCAGTTACCGAGGTAACAGAGGGCACAGCTTGTTGCAGGTTGGCGAGCAATTTTCGGCGTCGAAAGGCGGAAAGAGCAGGTGCACCGCTGAGAACTATCATCAAGGCTGGTCTCTAAATCATGATTAGGGAAAGGCGGGTATTCTAGCGGAAAAATTAAGTCATAGGCAGATAGAATTAACTAAACCATGTACAATTCAATTTTATTGAACTGCAGTAGTCTAAAGCTAAGTTTATAGCCCTTTAGGTATCTCGAAAAATAATGCGAGAACTCTCCAACAGAGAAAGAAAATGGCGCAATAGGATTATTTTAGTCCTTTTTATGCTCCCCTTTGTCTCTCTGATCTCTGCCAGCGCCCACCTTAACGATCTCGCTAAAGTCAAAGCCAGGGGGCAGCTGGTTATGCTCACCCTTCAGGGCCCAACCACCTATTTTGAAGACGGCTATGGTAAAAATGGCTTTGATTATCTGCTGGCCAAAGCCTTTGCTGATAGCCTGGGCGTTGAATTAGTGGTCAAAACTAAACCGACTCTACGCCAGCTTCTCTACTCGGTGGGCGGACCCCAGGGAGACTTCGCCGCCGCCAACCTAGTCAAAACCGCAGAGCGCAACCAGTCACTGGTTTTTGCCACCCCATATCTTGAAGTCACCCAACAGCTTATTTACCGCGGCGGCACCAGGCGCCCGAGATCTCTGGAGAATCTCGACGGCGAACTTGTGGTTATTGCAGATTCTTCTCACAGTGAACACCTGGAACTGCTCAAGACTGAACGACCAAAACTCACTTGGATAGAGCAAGATTATGCGGAGATGAGCGATCTTATTCGCCGAGTCCATGAAGGCGAGATCACCTACGCAGTGGTGGACTCACTGGCCTATCTGATCAATCGCCACATTTACCCAAAAGCGCGCAAGGCGATGGATATATCTGACCCCCAGCCCATGGCCTGGGCCTTTCCCTCCCATCATGACGGCTCCCTGCTCGATGCCGCTAATACGTTTTTGCAGCACTATATTAAGTCTGGCGAGCTCGACTCCATGACCAGTGAACTGCTGGCTCAGACCGAGAATTTTTCGGTGTCCAATTCGCAGCAGCTGGGAAAGCTGGTTGCCAACCGACTGCCAAAGTACGAGGCAATGTTCCGGGAAACAGCCGCTGAATTTGGTATGGACTGGCAGTTACTGGCAGCGGTGGCCTATCAGGAATCCCATTGGAACCCAATGGCCAGATCACCCACAGGTGTGCGCGGACTGATGATGCTGACACTGAGTACAGCCAGCGAGATGAAAGTCGACAACCGCCTTGATGCGGCCCAGAGTTTGAGAGGGGGTGCAGCTTACTTCCTTAAACTAAAGGCTCGCCTGCCCGATCGTATTGAAGACCCTGATCGCACTCTATTTGCACTTGCCGCTTATAACGTGGGCTTTGGTCATTTGGAAGATGCGCGTATCTTAACGGTGCGCAATGGTAAAAACCCAGATAGCTGGGACGATGTTAGCCTGCATCTGCCCCTATTGAGCAAAAAGAAATTTTACTCAACAGTCAAACATGGTTATGCCCGCGGCAACGAGCCAGTTCTCTACGTGAAAAATATTCAGTACTACAAAACCTATCTGCAGCTTCATGCACTGTCTCAGCAGGACTTCGAACCGGACACCGAAGAGCCAGCTAAATCGGTAGACTGGGAAATTAACGGCGTACCAACCATTTAAAACCGCTATTTGCCTCTCTTGCGGCGAAAAAAATCACTGATAAGATCGCCACAGTCTTTTTCCATCAATCCGCCCCGCCATTCGATTACATGATTGAAGTGCTTGTTTTCCATCAGTTGCAGCTGGCTGGCCAGGGCACCAGCCCGAGGCTCCTTGGCACCAAAAATCACCCTCTGCACACGGGCGTGAATCATGGCACCAACACACATGGTGCAGGGCTCGATAGTCACATAGAGATCACAGTCGATTAAACGATAGTTACCTATATGGGCGGCCGCATTGCGCATGGCTACAATCTCGGCGTGAGCTGTGGGATCAATGGCGCTGATAGGCTGATTGTAACCTTCGCCAATCACCTGCCCATCTCGCACCACCAGAGCGCCCACAGGGACTTCACCAGCAGCGCCAGCCTGAGCCGCGAGCTCAAGGGCTCTTGTCATGTAAAATTCGTCGGTCTTCAATAGATTATTACTCAGGGCCACTAATGCTGAAGAAATAGCGTAAAATCGCTGGAGTTAACTTTGCAACCAAAGCCGCTGTCCTATGCCGTCCATTATCACCTCCCAGACCATTGATATTCAACCGAGCTGGAAAACTGAGTTTAGTCAATGCATCAGCTCAATTGATGAACTGCTGGGCCGCTTGCAACTCAAACCGGAGCAACTCTCTCCAAGCCATCAGGCCGCCACAGATTTCCCCCTGAGAGTGCCAAGGCCATTTGTTGAGCGTATGAAAATTGGCGACCCCAATGACCCATTGTTGGCTCAGGTTCTGCCTGTGATCCAAGAAACTCAGTCTGCGGTGGGCTACAGCGCAGACCCACTGGAAGAAACTCAGCATAATCCAGTGCCGGGCATTGTGCATAAATACCGCAATCGCCTGCTATTAATAGTCAGTCCCAGTTGCGCGATTAACTGTCGCTACTGCTTCCGCAGGCACTTCCCCTATCAAGAAAATCGCCAGAGTAAAGAGCAGTGGCAACAGGCCATCGCCTATATAAGTAGGTCAAAAGAAATTAATGAAGTGATTTTTAGTGGTGGCGATCCACTGGCCGCCAATGATAATTTTCTTAGCTGGCTAACTAAGCAGATTGCAGATATCCCTCATATCAAGCGTCTGCGCATTCATAGTAGATTGCCAGTGGTGATCCCATCACGCATTGATGAGCCATTTCTTAGCTGGATAACTGCCACCAGACTCAAGCCGATAATAGTGCTGCATATTAACCATAGCAACGAGATCGACTCCAGCGTACAAAATATGATCCAGCGACTATTAAGCCGAGGCATATTAATCCTTAACCAAACTGTACTGCTAAAAGGTATCAATGACGATGCGCAAGTATTATCCGAGCTGAGCGAAACAGTCTACGATGTAGGGGTGCTGCCATACTACCTACATCTATTGGACCCAATCGAGGGCGCCAGCCATTTTGATATTTCTCAGCAGCGTGCTGAACATATATTTCATCAACTACAGGCTGAACTGCCCGGTTTCTTGGTACCAAAGCTGGTGCGAGAAATTCCTGGCAAAAAATCCAAGACATTGATGGGTCAAGTTAACAATTAGTCTTAACCCTAAGTCTTTTACGACTTTCAATTACCTAAAAACGACTATCGAAAAGAGATTGCAATTAGAGTAAACTTGCGGATGAGGGTTTGCGTATTACCTTCGTTAAACCAATGCAGTAACAGAAACAGATCCCATCTGGCTCGGTTAACAATACGGAATTTATAAAAAAGCCCATTATAGGCAAAGTAACCCAAAGCTTTATCCACAAACATCTCGGGGGAGATTTATGAAATCTAATACCTTTTGGAAAATGAATACTATTGCGGCAGCAGTAATTGCAGGAAGCACTGCGCTTCCTACAGTTGCATTTGCAGCAGAAGCAGCACTTGAAGAAGTTGTTGTAGTTGGTTCACGTGGTGCACCTCGCACCGTTACTGAATCACCAGTTCCTGTCGACGTTCTCAGTGCAGATGAGTTGAACTCAGCTGGTAGCTCTGACCTGCTTATGCAGCTTCAGGGTGCTATTCCTTCACTGAACGTTCACCTGCAGCCTATCAGTGACGCGGCATCTATGATCCGTCCAGCTAACCTGCGTGGTCTCTCTGCAGACAGCACCCTGATCTTGGTTAACGGCAAGCGTCGTCACCGTGCATCAGTTATCGCCTTCCAGGGCGGTGGTGTAAACGATGGTTCTCAGGGTGCTGATATCTCTGTAATTCCAAGCATTGCTCTGAAGCAGGTTGAAGTACTGCGTGATGGCGCAGCAGCTCAGTATGGTTCTGATGCTATTGCCGGTGTTTTGAACTTTGTACTGAATGACGCTTCTGAAGGCGGTAGCCTAACTGTTAAGCAGGGTGAGTTCAGCGAAGGCGACGGCACCACTACTACAGTTGCAGGTAACGTTGGTTTACCTTTGACTGATGCTGGTTTTGTTAACCTGAGCTTCCAGGTGAAGCAAGCTGATGACACTTCACGTTCCGTGCAGCGTCCAGACGCACAGGACCTGATCGACTTAGGCAACACTTCAGTGACAGATCCGGCCCAGATCTGGGGTGCCCCAAAAATTGACGACGATGTAACTTTCTTCTTCAACTCAGGTCTTGACCTGGGCAATGGCGCTGAAGCTTACATGTTTGGTAACTACTCTGAGCGCGATGTGGATGGTGGTTTCTACTACCGTAATCCAGACAGCCGTGGCGGAGTATTTACAAATGGTGACGGCAACCGTCTGATTGCAGACGTAACTGGCGATATGTCCGGTAACTGCCCAACTGACGTAGATCCTGCTGACTACGCTCTGCGCGATGCGATTATGGCTAACCCTAACTGCTATATTCACAACGAACAGGCTCCTGGCGGCTACACTCCTCGTTTCACCGGTAACATCACTGATACCTCTTTCACAGCTGGTACTCGTGGCGAAATCACTGGCGGAAACATGGACGGCGTTCGCTATGACGTAAGCGGTTCTGTTGGTCGCAACGAAGCAGACTTTGGTCTGAACAACACGTTCAACCCATCTATGGGTCCTGATTCAAAGCGCGATTTCTATACTGGTAGCTACATTCAGTTAGAAAAGACCTTTAACCTGGATCTGCAGAAGCAGTATGGCGACACTAGCATCGCTGGTGGTGCCGAGTGGCGTGAAACCACTTTTGAAGTTGTTTCTGGTGAAGAAGCTTCTTGGAAAGTAGGTGAGTATGCTGCACAGGGCTTTAACATTGGCTCTCACGGCTTCGCTGGATTCTCTCCAGACTCAGCTGGTGCATTCTCTCGTCGCAACTACGCGCTGTATATGGACGTTGAATCTCAGGTTTCTGATACATTGTTGGTTGGTGGTGCTCTGCGTTATGAGGACTACACAAGCTTCGGTGACACTGCTAACTACAAGGTTACCTTTAACAAGCAGATGTCAGACAGCCTGTCTATTCGTGGTTCACACAGTACTGGTTTCCGTGCTCCAACTCAGGGTCAGGCTAACGTTGTTAACACTCAGACTACTCTCGTTGGCGGTCAGCTGACTCAGGCGCAGACTCTGCCAAGCTTTAAGCTGGGCGCAGGTCAACTGCAGCCAGAAGAGTCTACTAACTATGCCTTCGGTATTGTTATGTCAATCGGTGATGTAGATGTTACTGCTGACTGGTTCAAGATCGAAGTTGAAAACCGTGTTGCTCTAACTAGTAATGCCGACACCACAGCTGCACAGCGTGTTGCTATGGCTGCTGCTGGTATTCCTAACCCAGAGCTGATCGGTCAGGTTAACTACTTTACTAACGACTTCAACACTGACACCCAGGGCCTGGATATCGTTGCTACATACGACACTGAGCTTTTTGGTGGGTCGACTGCATTTAGTGCAGCCTTCAACATGACTGATACTGAAGTATCAGATCAGGGTAGTGTTACAAGCGATAGCAAAGTTAAGCGTCTTGAAGAAGGCCTGCCTAACGAGCGTGCTACATTCACCATGTCTCAGTCAGGTTTCGGTGCTACTGAAAATCTGAGCGCATTTGTTCGCGCCAACTACTTCGGCAGCTACTATGCAGTACATGCTGACTGGTTTGGTACTGACTCAAGCTCAGAGATGACTGTAGATATGGAAATGACTTACAGCTTCAGTGATAACTTTGACCTGACTCTGGGTGCACAGAACATGTTTGACCAAGATGCCCTGCGCATCGACGGTTCTGCAGGTGCAGTTGCCGAAGGCGTTCCAGGTAACGTTCTGGGTGCAATCTTCTACGAGACCTCTCCATATGGTATCGAAGGTTCATACTGGTATGTTAAAGCTGGTTACAACTTCTAAGCATCACTCATTTTATGAGACATTAGTTGTAAGTAGTAAGAAGTACAAAAAAGGGGTGCCTATAGGCGCCCCTTTTTTATGCCCAGATGTAACCGCTAGAAATAAGTTGACAGTGGTCCAATATTCTATACCCTACGGGGGTATATGAAGGCCATTATATTTATCTGTTCTCTATTGCTCGCCTCAAACTCAATGAGCCGGCCAATCTCCTATGTAGGCGGCCATACGCTGATGGCTAACTCTGGAGCCCAGACAGATAATATCTACTGGCACTACACACCCAATATCAACTACTCACTGGGCTTGGATTACCAGAGAGATAAAATCAGTGGAGAGGCATTTCCCTCGGCCAGACTGACCTATCTGATCAATCGCAAGAACACCACTACCTCCCAGCGCAATCTGTATCTTAAAACCGGTATTGGACTAGACAATAGCACAAATCACTTTTATGCCTTGGCCGGAGACTGGGAGACCAGGCGCCTATTTGCCGGCTTCTCTGCCAAACAGGTCTCTGGCATGGGTTATGAGCTTTTTGAGCAGTCTGTAAAACTGGGCATCGCCCCCTATCTGGGTGCCTACGGCGATCTCCACACCTGGTTGATGATAGAGAGCAAAAAAGATAATTTGGACGACAGACGCATCACCTACCCGGTACTGCGGTTTTTTAAAGGTGGTGCCTTAATTGAGGTCGGCTACCACAAAAAAACCGACTGGGATGTTCATCTGATGTATAGATTCTAATTAATAACAAAAATGAGACTACTATGAAAAAATTCTTACTGGCAGCATTACTACTAGCAGCGACAGCATCTCAGGCTGCTCACCATGAGATGGGGCATATGCACTCACACGAGGGCCATGTGCACGACACCATGGTAGATGGTCAAAAGCTCAGTGTTGATGCCGAGCGTTTCGATAATTTTGTCAGCGCTGTGCCCGGAGATCAAATTGTGGTGATCAGTGTCCAGGGCATGGTCTGCGACTTTTGCGCCCGCGGCATTGAAAAGACCTTTGGCAAAGATAGTTCCGTAACCAAAATAGACGTGGATCTAGCCTCGGGAAAAGTGTTGCTATCCTATTCTCCAGACACAGAAATAGACCGCGCTAGTATTGAGAAAAACATTCTCAATAACGGCCTTAATACCACAGCGATTCAGGTGGTAGAAAAGTAACATGCAAGACAGAGCGGCCAATTTCTTTTCCCTTTTTGCCTCTACATCCACATTGATATGTTGCGCCCTGCCGGCTATTTTTGTCACTCTGGGTGCGGGGGCCAGCTTTGCCAGCTTACTGGGAGTATTCCCGTTTTTGATTGTGCTGTCCCAGTACAAAATAGCCATCAGCCTATTTGCTCTGGTGATGATTGCGGTCGCCGGAGTGGTCAACTATAAAACCGCCAGAATGCCCTGTCCCGCTGATCCTGAACTGGGTCGCGCCTGCTTAAAGACCAGGCAGCGCTCACGAAAAATCTACTATGTGTCCACCGGTATCTTTATCTGTGCCAGCATTTTTACCTACGCAGTGCCTTACTTTATCTGAGGCGAGACCACCTCAAACCCCTATCACAAAAGTTAGTCCCAAAGATTAACCTTGTCTCAGGGCAGATTAATCCGGTTTAAACAGCGGATCTGCAATCCCTTGAATATCAGTTTCAAAGATAAATAGATTGCCCGCCTCTGGCTCAGCCTCGCGAGCTTGCGCATCCAGCCCCTGATAGGCACTGGTCACAAAAAGCCTGTTTAACTCTGGCCCGCCAAAGGCAACACAGGTGGGCTGGCTTACTGGCAACGGCAGAATAAAGTCCGCCTCTCCCTCGGGGCTGTAACGCACCACTCGGCTAGCAGCCCACTGGGCACTCCAGATATAGCCTTCCGCATCCACTGTGGCTCCATCGGGAAAGCAGCCCTTCTCGGTGCGCACCAGCAGGCGTTGATTTGAGAGCGCTGCAGTAGCCCCATCAAAGTCATAGCGATAAATACTTCTTGAGGGCGTATCAGTGTGATACATGATGGTGCCATCTGGGTTCCAGCAGAGACCATTGGAAATTGATAGGCCAGAGATTTGACTGGACAACTGCAACCTGTGATCAAGGCAGTAAAGGGCGCCGACACCCTGCTCCCCGGACTCCACCATAGAGCCAGCCCAAAACCGCCCCTGCCGGTCAGCGCGACCATCGTTAAGTCTGGTCCCGGGATTATCCTGTTCTATTTTACTGAGCCATTGCATAGCACCGGTCGCAGGGTTGAAATAGGCAAAACCACTGGCAAAGCCACAGATCAGCCTGCTGCTGCTAGCCACTAAGGCAAAAGACCCCAGACGCTCCGGCGTAGCCCACTGATCCAACTGCTTATTCTGCGGAATGTATCTATACAGGGTACTGCCTTCAATATCTGTCCACCAGACAGCGGCACCAACGGCATCCCAGATTACCCCTTCACCCAATTTATTCTCAACCCTGAGAGTCTCTACGAGCCTGGTGCTTACCATTATTTTCCCCGCGCAAGGTTAATGGCATCCACCACAGCGCGCGCAGACTGATAGACCTGCTCTGGGCTATCACCGGGCTTATAGAGCTCCGAACCAATACCAAAACCATCCACCCCAGCCTGCAACCACTGGCCTGCAACCTCGGCTCCTACACCGCCCACGGCCAGTAGCTGACAGTTTTTCGGCAATACAGCTCTCAGCCCTTTAATATGCTCAGGACCATAGGTTGCGGCGGGAAAACACTTTAAGTAGCGGGCGCCAGATTGGTAGGCTGCAAATGCCTCAGTTGCCGTGGCCCAGCCGGGCATGGGTATCAAACCCGCCTGCAGACTCAGCTTTATAACCTCAGGATTAGTATTGGGGCTAACGGCAATTTCACCGCCCGCAGCTGCAACCCCCACCACATCAGCACCAGTCAATACAGTACCTGCACCTATAACACAGCGATCACCCATAGCCTGCGCCAAATTAGCGATACTATTGAAAGGTTCTAGCGAGTTTAAAGGCACTTCAATAATACCAATACCTGCCCTGTGGAGTGCTTCGCCAATATCCACCACTTCCTCTGGACGCACACCGCGCAAAATAGCAATAACCGGCATCTGTGCAAACCAGCTGTCTAATTTTTCTTTCATTGGTCTCTGTCCCTATCTAGAGATTGATAAACGGCCTGATAGCCAGCCACAGCAATCTGCGCTGGATCACAAATCTTAGCGGCTATCCCCAGAGAACTCAGCGCCAGTTGGTAGGCATAACTCAGCATCTGATTACCAATAATTACCACCTGGGTAATCTGGGCTCCTGGATTTAATAGCGCCATAGAGCCAATAATATCAGAGGCCACCAGTAGACCAGACAAATAGGAGGCTGCATCCTCCGCCGTTAGCTCCGCGGCAATCTGGCGACTGCGGGTGCCAAATAATGCATTTAGCAGCTGGCCTGGCTGCAAGGTCTTGGCTAGCTCCACGCCCTGCATAAAAAACTTATCAGAAAAATTCTCTGCCATGGGCTGAGTAATCAGCATACTCTGCTGCTCCAACAGAGAGTACAGCTCCCCGGTAAAGGCTGTAACAAAGCTGTCTACCTGGCCGTCCTTCACCAGAGCCCATTTATTATGGGTGCCGGGCAACATCACAATCTGTTCACTGGCCTGTTTACTCTGGGTCAGCATCCAGCCTAGCAGCTGCAGTTCTTCGCCGCGCATAATATCCGGAGTCTGCAGTGCATTGAGAGTTTTGAGGCCGGAGAGTATCCACAGGTCTAGCCCGCGAACATGCAATTTCGTTGTAGCCCTAGCTATCTGGTCTGGCCCAGCGGGACAGTCTAAATAGGGCACTGTATGCCAGCCGATATTAGAGCCCACTGCCCCGGACAGAATTACCGGCACAGGGCCATACTGTTCAATCCAGTCTGCCACCAAATCAAAGAAAATCTGCTCAAAATCATTATCTATTTTGCTGCACCCGGGGCCATTTCGAATGGCTAATATCTCAGCTGTCTCTGAAGCTGGCCCCGAAGTAATCTCTATGCTGTTAAGGCAACAGAGATAGAGGCGCAGATGAGTGCTACCCCAGTCACCGGCAATAAAGACAGATTCGGCCATGGGTCAGGTCCTGCCACCGTCGATGGTAAAGCTCTGACCTGTAATCATGCGGCTATCATCTGCCGCCAAAAACAGTGCTAAATTAGCCACCTCAGAGGGCTGCAGCCGCTCCTTGAGTGCCACCTGTTTCATCCAGTCCGCCTCAGCCTCTGGGGTTAACCAGGTATCGAGCTGACGATCAGTCACTACCCATCCGGGCAAAATAGCATTGACCCGTATTTGCGACTCCCCATAGTCCCGTGCCAGAGCCTTGGTCATACCCACCACACCAGCTTTGGCAGTCACATAGCCGGGCATATTGGTGGGACCAAGCAGCGCATTAATTGAACTAAGGTTGATCACCGAACCGCCATGATTCTGCGCAGCCATGAGCTGCGCGGCGGCCTGAGTGGCAAAAAATGCCGCATCCAGATTAATGGCCATACAGTCACGCCAACTCCGGGTCGTGACCTCTGCGGGGGAATGACGATTATCATTGGCGGCATTATTAACCAGGGCCTGCAGCGGCCCCAGGGCCTCCACCGCGGCTGTAATAGAGCCCTGTAGCGCCTCAGTGTCAGTTATATCAACTAGCTGAAACCAGGGCCTGATGCCAGTCTGCTCCTCAAGCCTGGCACAGAGGGATACAGCAGACTCTGCATCCAGATCCACAAAGGCAACTTTGGCGCCCTGCAGGGCAAATGCCTCAACCATAGCGGCACCTATGCCAGTGGCACCGCCGGTAATAAAGACCGAGCGCCCCTCAAGACTTGGATATTTTGTTGTTTCGCCCATGGGACGGTCCCCTGCGGTAACAGGCCTGGTTAGCTAGAGACTCTGTTCATAGCCTGTATACCTGCCTGCTTTTGTTTTAATATACCATCAACCATAACGCGATTCTGAATTAACAACAACGCTAACCCAGAGCGCAATAATAAAAACTTGCCGGCGGGCTTTTAGAGGGGTAACAGGTGATTATCAACGGACTGCGGATAGCCGCAATTATCAGTGCTGCGCTCGTTAGCAGCATCAGCCTGAGTGCCGAGCAACTCTATACAGATCAGCCTCCTGTCACTCCGGAACTGGCTTTTCCTGGCGACTATGATGTAGGCGTAACCAGCATCACAGCCACTGACCCCAAGCGCCTAAATACCAGCAACTTTATTACCAGCATTGAACGACCCCTAGTACTAGAAGTCTGGTATCCAGCTCAGGCACCTGAAGAGGTAGCCCAGGCGACCTATAAAAATGTTACTCGCCTGCAAAAGCCCTTTGAGCTTCAGGGCGATGCCTATCGCGATGCGCCCCCATTAGAGAGCGGCAGCTTTCCGTTAATTCTGCTCTCCCATGGCTTTACCGGCTACCGCACCCAGATGTTCTATCTTGGAGAACACCTGGCCAGTCATGGCTATGTGGTGGTGGGTATAGATCACAAAGACTCAACCAATGCCGAAATTAAAACCCCCGAGGATCGCCCCGCCGGCATGATAAGCACATTGTATAACCGCGCCCGAGATCAGCAGTTTCTACTGGACTACTTTAGCGAACAGCCTAATCCGGTAGAAAGTATTGTGGATACAGATAGGGCAGCAATTATTGGCCATTCCATGGGAGGCTTTGGCGCCATCAATACAGTGGGTGGCTGCTTTGACTTTACCTATAAAATGCTTAAGGAATTTGGCATCCCTGCTCCAGTGGCTCTGGTTATGCCTCTGGCCCTTAACTCCTGTTATGCCGGCCGCGATAAAATAGACCCGCGCTGGAAGGCAGTGCAGTTATTTGCCCCCTGGGGTGGTGAATACGCTGTACACAGCGCCGAGGCCATGGCCAATATTAGCGTTCCAACCCTCTATGTGGCTGGCGATCAGGACAATACTTCCGGTTTTACTCAGGGTATAGAGAAGCTCTATAAACAGACTGGTGGCAACCATAATTATCTGCTGCTATTTGAAAATGCCCGTCATAATATTGGCCCCCACCCAGCGCCAGCAGCCTCTTTTGAGACGGACTTTGAATTGGGTCACTACTTCGACCCCAGCTGGGATATAGAAACCATTAATCGGGTGCTGGAACATATGAGCCTGGCCTTTTTAGACTGCCATGTAAAAGGCGATGGTGCCAGATGCGGCTATCTGCCCATGGACGAGGATAGTCAGCAGTATCAGGGCAGCTTAAATCAGCATAGAGACCCCTGGCCCGGCTTTAAACATCTCTGGGCCAGTGGCCTGCGCTTCTACCGCCAATAATTGAGCAGGTAATCATATGTTCGGAGTCTGTTACTACCCAGAGCACTGGCCCCAATCCCAGTGGGAGCAAGATGCAAAAATGATGGCCGAGCTAGGCTTAACCTATGTGCGCATAGGCGAGTTTGCCTGGTCGAGACTGGAACCCAACCCCGGGGAATATAATTTTGCCTGGCTGGATAATGCCATTGCTACCCTGACCAATGCCGGTCTTAAAGTGGTGATGGGCACTCCCACCGCCACGCCACCTAAATGGCTGATCGACCAGCATCCAGAGATATTACCTGTAGACCCAGTTACGGGCCGCACCAGAGGTTTTGGTTCGCGCCGCCACTATGACTTTTCCAGCGCAGTCTATCTACGAGAATCAATGCGCATTACCGAGGCTCTAGCAGTTCGCTATGGCAAGCATGATGGCGTAGTGGGCTGGCAGACAGACAATGAACTCTGCTGTCACGATACCGCCCTCAGTGGCTCAGCTCTGGCCAAACAGGCATTTCAGGACTGGTGTCGCCAGCGCTATACCAGCATAGATCAGCTCAACAGCGACTGGGGCAATGTATTTTGGTCCATGGAGTATCGCGACTTTTCTGAGATAGAACTGCCCATAGGTGCAGTGACAGAAACTAGCCCGGCCCATCGTCTAGCCTATCGGCGCTTTTCCTCAGATCAGGTCATTGCCTATCACAATCCCATGGTGGAGATTATTCGCCAATATGCGCCGGGCAAGTTTATTACCCATAACTTTATCCCCATGAATGAAACCGGGGTGGACAACTTTGCTCTTGCCGCACCATTGGACTTTACTAGCTATGATAATTACCCTCTGGGCCGCACCGATCTGCTGCTAACCGGTGCCCCCAAAGAGCAGCTAATGCCCTATATGCGCACCGGGCATCCGGACTTTGCCACCTACTACCATGATCAAACCCGCGGGCTGTTGAACCGTGGCTTCTGGGTTATGGAACAACAGCCGGGGCCGGTAAACTGGGCCAATAGTAACCCGCGCCCCGCACCGGGCATGATTCGCTTTTGGACCTTGGAAGCCTTTGCCCATGGTGCCGATTGCGTCTGTTACTTCCGCTGGCGTCAGGCACCCTTTGCCCAGGAGCAGATGCATGCAGGCCTACTACGTCCAGATAACTCCAAAACTGAAGCCTGGTCAGAAGCCGAGCAGGCCATGGCCGAAGTGGCGGCACTGGATATTGCTAACCAGCCTTTACAGCCGGCTTCTGTGGCCATTATTACCGGTGCCGAGGGACTCTGGGTCAGCGATATAGAAAAGCAGGGAGAGGCCTATGAGTTTAATCAGGTGCAGCTGTCCTACTACAGTGCACTGCGGGAACTAGGGATCAATATAGACTTTATCTCTGTGGATTCTGACTTCGGGCCCTACTCATTAATTATTGCTCCCAGCCTACCTATGGTGGATCAGGCCTTTGTCGATAAATGCCAAGCCAGTAGCGCCCAATTTATTTTTGGCCCCAGAGCTGGTGCCAAAACCTCAGAGTTTGGCTATCCCGCCACATTGCCGCCCGGGTTATTGCAACAGCTAATTCCCATTCGTGTGCTATCGGTGGAAACTCTGCGTGCCGACTGTATGGAAGGGCTGTGCTGGAATAATCAGCAATACCAGAGCGGCAGCTGGTGCGAGCAAATCGATGCCGGAGAGTCAGAGATCTTGGCCCGCTATGATAACGGCGAGCCCGCTGTGGTGCGTCAGGATCGCTCCACCTATATTGGCACATTGACCAATCGAGAATTTTTATTGGATTTTTTCCAGCAGTATTGCCAGCAAGCGAATATCCAAACCTATAGATTTGGCGCCGATATCCGAGTCAGCCAGAGAGGCGATTTGCTGTTTGCCTTTAACTACTCAGCTGAGCCCCAAACAATACCTCTGGATAAAGAGGCTGAGCTTATATTGGGCAATGCTATTATTGAGCCCCATGGAGTAACCCTGTGGCGCAGCTAAATGGCCACTGCTAACTGACCCAAAATACTAACAATAATAAATAGGAGTCTCCCTTGAGCGAGCAAGCCATTCAACTAGCCGTATTCTGTTTTGTCCTAGGTGCTATTGCACTGATCACCTACATTAAATGTCGCGGTGAAAATCGACATTCAACAGACTCCAACAAAGAGTACTTTCTCGCCGGCGGCGGCCTGACCTGGGTGTTTGTCGCAGGCTCCATTACTCTGACCAACCTCAGTACCGACCAGCTGGTGGGCATGAATGGCAATCAAATGCTGTTGCTAGCTCTTTGGGAGCTGGCAGGCTTTGTAGGCCTGATGGTATTGGCTAAGGTTTTTCTTCCGGTGTACTACCGTAATAATTGCACTACGACCACTGAGCTTCTTGAGCGGCGATATGACAGTAAGCATGTGCGGGCGCTGGTCTCCACCATGTTCCTGTTTATCAATGTGTTTGTCTTTCAGCCTGCGGTGATTTATACCGGCGCGCTATTTATGATCTCCATGACTGGTATTGATGCGGATCTAATAACCATCGCCATTGCCTTTGCACTGGTGGGCGCGGCCTATTCAGTACTGGGTGGGTTGCGCGCTGTGGCTGTGTCCGACACCTACGGTGGTGTGCTGGTGCTGCTAATGGGGCTTCTAGTAGTGGTGTTATCGCTGATGGCTATAGACTTTGATCTCAGCGGTATTCCGGCCGAGCGCCTGACACTGATTGGCGATAGCGACTCGCCAGTGCCCTGGCATACATTATTAACCGGTATGTTCCTAATCCAGATTTTTTACTGGAGTACCAATCAAACTATTACCCAGCGTGCCATGGCGGCACCCACAGTAAAAGAGGCTCAGAAAGGTGTGTATGCCGCAGCCTTTATCCGGGTGATCTTTATTCCTTCTATGGTGGTTATCCCAGGTATTGTTGCCTTTAAACTCTACGGTGATATTGGCGATCAGGCCTACGGGCGCATTGTGGGTGATTTGCTACCAAGCTGGCTATCTGGAGTATTTGCCGCTGCTATTGCAGCCGCAGTGCTGAGTTCCTTTAACAGTATGGTCAATAGTTCCGCGGCCATGTATGTCTGTGATCTGCACGAGCGCTATATTGATGAAAAACCTAATGTGCGGGTACTCAGCGGCATAGCTACAGGGGTGTTTGTGCTGATCGCCGTGGCTATGGTGCCGGTCTATGCCCAATCGGATAGCATTATTAATCTGCTTCAAGAGCTCTGGGGTCTGATTAGTATGCCAATACTGGCCTGCTTTGCTGTGGGTCTACTCTTTAAGAATGTGGACTATCGTGCGGCTATTGCGGCAGTGATCTTTGGTGTGCTGATGTATGCCTGTTTTATCTGGCTATGGATGCCGCTGCATTATATTCATATGATGTTTTTCACCTTCTTTATCTGTGTTGGATTAGCACTGACCATTAACCGGTTGGTGCTGGGCAACAAAGCAGAGTTTATTGGTTTGCAGGCAGTCTAATTCTGCTGAAGATGGAAAACCAATAATGTCTCGGGCTGCATAATCGGCAACTGCAGCCCGGCATGGATTAAGGCATCACCACTAATGACTGCGCCATTTATCCTATCCAGAATGGATGGAGATGAACTGCTCGGCTTTAGGGGCCAGATAATATCCACTGTATAGAGCCTATCCGGATTCAGGCCAGAAAAATGCAGACGACCAGCATGAGTATTGGGCGAGCTTGCTAGCAGCGTATAGGAAAATAATGCCTCCTCTCTATCCTCGGCAACTATCCCAAAACTATTCTCAAAATCCTGAGTATCCAAGCGCACCAACTCGCCGCTGTGAATCAATTGACGGTGCTGCTTATGCAGTGCCACAGCGGCGGTTAATTCGGCTTTTTCGTCCTTATCCATATCCAGTAAGTTGGCCTCAATACCCATATCCCCAAACAGTGCCACCCCGGCTCTAGTAGCCATGCTGATACTGCGCCCAGTGATATGACAATCTTTGGGCCCCACATGGGCACCCATAAATTCTGCCGGGAAAAACATTGAAAAGCCTTTTTGAATGGCCAGTCGATCCAATGCATCATTGCTATCCGAGGGCCAGATACGATCCGTATAAGCTAAAATACCAAAGTCAGCGCGGCCACCCCCAGAGGAGCAGCTCTCAATTTCAACCAGTGGATGGGCCGCGCGAACACGACCAAGCAACTGATAAAGGGACATTGTCTGGTAATGGGTCACCGCTCGCCCCTCGGTATTGCCGGGCTGATTAATCGTCCGATTCATATCCCATTTTAAGTAGGCAATGGGGTACTGGCTCAGCAGCCCATCAATGCAGTTAAACAGATAGTCCTGAACCTCTGCTCTGGTTAAATCCAGCACCAGCTGATTTCTCGATAGAATTAATGGGGCTGGTGGCGTGCTCAAAATCCAGTCCGGATGAGCGCGATAGAGATCGCTATCCGGGTTTACCATCTCAGGTTCAATCCACAGGCCAAACTCCATACCCCTAGCCTGCACAGTTTCAATTAGTGGCCCTAATCCATCGGGAAAAACTGTCTCTTCCACAGTCCAGTCCCCCAGCCCAGCGCGGTCAGATTTGCGGTTTTTAAACCAGCCATCATCCAGCACAAAACGCTCTACACCCAGCTCCGCGGCACTGTCCGCCAGGGCCTGAAGCCGTTCCAGCGATAGATCAAAATACATGGCCTCCCAGGTATTAAAGTGCACCGGCTTGGCCTTACCCGCCATACGGCTAGCGGTCAGATGGGAGCGGATATAGCGATGAAAGCAGCCGGATAACTCTGATAATCCATTATTAGTACTGGCGCCATAGAGCACCGGCGAGCAATAGGATTGGCTGGGTTCAAGACTCAGCTCTCCGGGAAAAAATAGCTCCCCCAACTGGGCATAGGCACGACCGGTAAACTGCTCTTCAACACGAAGATGATGATTGCCACTCCAACCCAGATGCAGCCCATAGGCAGCGCCGACACTCTCGCTGGTCTGCTCAGTATGAATAATGACACCGGGAAATGAATCATGGGAGGTTCGCCCAGATCGGTTTTCCCGCAGATAGGTGCCCATAAATCGGTCCACCGGCTGAAGCTGAAATTCCTTGGCCCAGCGGCCCTGAAAACCAAGAATTTTATTGTAGTGCACAGGCACAGGGATACTAGGCGCATTGCATTGCTCTACCCATAGACGGCTATCACCCAGATTGCACAGCTCTGTGCTAGCAGTTAACAGATCGCTGTCAGCATCAAGGCCAATTCTATGGGTAACGCGAATCTGAGTGCCCTCACAGACAGATACAATAGTCAGATGGGTATCGCTATCTTGGGTTACTGAGGTAATCTGCGCACTGACCGCCCAACCTGTGCCCCCTCGATGTACCTGAATGCCCGGATTGCCCTGAAAGCCAGCACCTAGTTCAGGTGACAGGGAAATGGGTGCCTCCTGAGGTTGGCAGGCCGGCGCCTCTTGTTGGGTCGCCAGCAGTGCCAGCATTTCCGGACTGGTGCCCTGGTCTAGGCGCACCCCCCAGTAGACTATAGCCGGACCATTGCTGCCGCAGTCCAGCACTAAACTGCTGTGTTGACTATGGACTGTATAGAAATGCGTTGCGGCTGCTGACATAGGGCAATCTTCTTATTGTTCTGCTGCTTTACTTGGGCTTAGGTGCCCATTCATAATGCCGTACTATCCGGGCCTAGGACCAGATATTATTAATCATACTGGTGTAAATCAAACTATAACAGGAGTTGTTATTTTGGGTTCCACAATCAATAGCCAGCTACCCTTTAGCGAAATTGTCAAAGTAAGGTACAGCGATCTGGACGCTCAGGGGCATCTGTACTTTGCCAACTACCTAGTGTTTGGCGATGAGGTGCTGGGGGCCTATATGGAGCAACTGGGCCTGAGTATTATGGATCCTCTCTCCGCGCCCTGTTTGATATTTACCGTGAATATTCACTGCGACTATCTCAATGAAATTGCAGGAGACTCTGAGATTGCAGTCTATGCGGGATACGGCCGCTTGGGTAAATCCAGCGCCGACGCGGTGTTTGAACTATATAATAATGCCGACGGGACCCTGTTAGCCAAAGGCGGATTAACCCAGGTATTTGTGGACCCTAAAACCCGGCAGTCAATGCCAATACCGCCTTTTTACAGAGAGAATATTCTTGAACAGCAGCAGGAGTTGCGACCCTAGGGTAACTAACGCCGACGAATCTTGAAATATAAAAGGATGCCGGATAACGAACTGATTAGGGCCAGAATAGAGAAGAAACGAATAAATACATTACCAAAGTCATCTCTCTCGTTCCAATCCATAATATGCAGGCCCCACAGAAAATCCCAGGTGCGCCAGGCGTCCGAGCGCACCGCAACGATTTTCCCTGAATAGGGGTTTACATACACATTGACCAACTCGTCACCAGCACTAGCCTCTACCCTATAAAGAGGAAGGGCTCTGCCGCGATATTCTGCACCAGCTTCTGCCTGGGTAATCTGACTAACAGTCCCAACAACAAGGGTTGTATTCTGCTCCACCAGAGCTCGGGCCTGATCCTCTGACAAAGCCTCAACAGGGCTGCCATCGGCCTGATAAAACTTTGCCCCCTCATCCGTCTTGGCTTCTATCAGCAATTGATCAAGGCGATAGAAATAACTGATGCCCTGAGCCTGAGGTAAATTGACCGCACCACTAATATAAAAATCTCTCACCGGCTGATCAACCAGGTACTGGCTACCCCGAATATCGTCAATCTCATTAAACGAGAAATAGATGCCCGAGATAGTCCACAGCAGCAGCTGAGTAGAAATTGCGAGGCTCAGATATTTATGAACCTGTCTTAGTAGTCTATTCAATGGAAACTTAGCCCATACGCAGCAGTGCGCAGATCTTATTGCCAGCAGGATCACGCAGATAAGCTAGATACATATCGCCCATAGCACCGCCCTCACGCACTCCTGGCGCATCTTCACAGGTGGTACCGCCATTTGCCAAACCAGCAGCGTGCCAGGCATCGCCCTGCTCTGTCGAGGTTACATTAAACCCTATGGTGCTGCCGTTACCATGGCTGGCTGGCTCACCATCAATAGGTACGCTCAAAGCAAAAATAGAATCACCATTGAAATAGAAACAACGGCCCTTGGGATCAACCATGCCAGGTTTGTAACCTAACTCACCCAAAATAGCATCGTAGAATTTTTTTGACTCTTCGATGCTATTGGCACCGATCATAATATGACTAAACATAGTTTTCTCTTTTTATAGTTGAAGTTTAAATCTAAATAATTTTCAGCAAATTAACAAAGCCGAATAATAACAGCTTGAACTTTTTATACGCAGGAAAAGATTGTTTTTCTCGATCGAGTTAATCGCGCAGGCTACCTAGGAAAAGGCGGTTAATCGGCAACACTCCGATCGAGAAACTCTACAATAGCAGGCCCCACAATGCTGGGCTGCATATAGGTAATATTATGGCCCCCGTCATCAATCACCACTAGCTGAGTATGAGGTATAACCTCCAGCAACTTTTCACTGCCCATAAACGGCACTGTTGCATCATCCGTGCCCCATATAGCCAGGGTTGGAATACCCAGTTTGCCCACCAGCTCAAAGCTCTCTAAGGCGTTAAATAGATTGAAGTTCCGCAAGGTAGAAACCAGAGACTCCACAAACCCAGAGTACTGCATCTGTTTACCTACCTTGATAATAAACTCCCCTCTAGGAATGGCAAAAGGGTCATCTATATTGGCCATTTCTGTCTCGGTAATATCACTGACCAGCATATTGTCCGCAAACATATGCCCCAGCCATTCGCCTATTAGCGGGATATTAACCAAACTGCTAGTAGCAGGTTGCTCGGTCATAAAACCAGCTGGCGCTATTAGCGACATTGTTTTAACCCTGTCTGGATAGATCTGGGCAAAATGACCCAAAATCGCACCGCCCATGGAATAGCCAACCAGATGGACAGGCTGGGAGAGATTTTGATAATCCAAAAGCTCTTTCAGGGCCCGAACATACAGCTGCGCATCATAATCTGTCGATGGCCGCTCAGAAAACCCTCGGCCAAAATGGTCATAGACCAAAACCTCATACCCAGCGTCAAGAAAAAACTGCCTAGCCCCATCCCAAACAAAATGTGGTGTCGAAAAACCATGGATCAAAACCACAGCTTGGCCATTGCTCTTGGCCTCGCTGGGCATATACCACCGGTAGTAGAGATTGCCCTCAGACAGGGTCACCCAGCCGCCCTCAGGGGGTAGATCCGCGACAGAAATAGGCTTTAAGCCATAGGTTTTACTGACGTAAGGTATGGCCAACGCCAGAGCAGTAATTAATACTATTAATGCGACTGTTTTCAATGTCCTAACCTCTACGATCTAATCACTTTAAGACTTTGGTATTCCACCAAATAATGAGTGGCGTAATCACCAGAGTTGGCAGTATCCAAATAATCCAGCTCGGTTGCATATCTATATTTACCACTAACACAGCAGTGATAACCGCAATAGTTCCCCCCAGCATATTGCTGAGGTGGCTAGCAATCCGTTGCGGCCCCTGAGCCGTCTGATTTTTATGCGTGCGGTAGTCTCTAAAACCCAGCGCCAAAGCCACAGTGCCAAACACCACAGGAATAACAAAATCTGCATTGCCCCCGATAAAATAAACAGCAGCCAATAACCAGAGTCCAACACCAGACAACAACATCAGTAGCACCGCTATCCAGTCAACAGTAGCTGCAACACCAGTACGATTCCTGGCAAATCTCAGTCCGGCAAAGGCTAAGTAAAAGGAAAATATCGCAGTAATAAACAGAAACTGGTTGCCGGATACCAATGCCATGGGAATGGCGGTAATAAAAATACCCAGCATTCCTAAAAAGTAAACCCGCCCCGCTCTAACATGCTGCTTTTTACCCTTAGCTGAAATTATAGCCACCATACTGGCGACCAGCGCAGTGGCCCCCGACCCTATATGTATAGCTAAAAGTAAATGCATCATCATCGCCCCCGTCAAATAAAAAGCGCGTTATTGAGCTGTGCCATGGGCAATAATTCTTATATAGCCGCGCACGCCCTGCGCATAGTCAGCCACCGCAATTTTCTCATTGGTGCCATGAAATCCTGTCAGCAATTCTGGAGTCAACCGGATTGGATTAAACCTGTAGGCATTGTCTGCCACCTTGCCATAATGTCGGCTGTCTGAAGCGGCGATCATTAAGCCCGGCGCCACGGGAATATCCCCATGTATCTCGCGCATACTCTGGGCAATAATCGCAAAGCCTGGCGCTTTCCAATCAGAAACAGCGGAGGCATCTGCCCCGCCACGGCGGTGCACTGAGATACTGTCACTGGCCACTAGGTCAATAACATAGCTCTCTATACTATCCATGGAATCCCTGGGGTGAATTCTAAAATTAACCGTAGCCACAGCTTCGATTGGCAATACGTTTGTCTTGACGCTGCCCGATAGCATGGTCGGCGCAGTGGTTGTGCGAAGCATGGCATTGGTAGTCGGTGCCCCGCTGAGCTGATCATTGATCAAACCACCAAATAGCCACTGATTGGCAAAAAATACTCTGGGCACAAAGGGCATATGGCGGCTGATGTTATCAAACATATCTGCAGCAAGACCCTCTAGGCCGCCAGGTACCGGATGTTCTTCCAGTTGGGTGATAGCTCGGGCCAAATCTGTAATTGCACTGGTTTGCGGAGGCATAGAGGAGTGCCCGCCCTCAGCGGCCGCCACAATATCCAGAGTAATACTGCCTTTTTCCGCCACATTAATAGCCGCCACCAAGCTATCGACCCCGGCAATCAAGCCATCAAAGATAAACGAGCCCTCATCCAGGGACCAGGCAAGCTGGACCCCCTGATCTTTTAGATAGGCAGCCACCGCAGCGGCGCCCTCGCGGCCGCCAATTTCCTCATCATGGCCAAAGCTAAGATAAACCGTTCTTTGAGGCTGATGACCTGCATCCAATAGATAGGTCACAGCTTCAAGAATACCCAGCACACCGCTTTTATCATCCAGCGCCCCGCGACCCCAGATCAGTCCATCCACTATGGCCCCAGAGAAAGGCGGCTGCTGCCACTGGCTCTCAGAGCCTGGAATCACAGGTACCACATCGTAGTGCCCAGTAACAAGAATCGGCTGCAGACTGGCATCAGAACCGGGCCAGCGATAGAGCATGGTGTCGTTGAGCTGAATATAGTCGAGGCTTTGATGAACTCTGGGGTAGCTGGTATGTACCCAGTCTATAAAAGCAGAGAATTGAGACTGATCTTTTAGCTCCGGCGACTGAAAGGATATGGTCTGAAATTGAATAGACTGGGACAGGCGCTCTGCCAACGCAGCTTCGTTAAGTTCAATTTCAACCAAGTCAGTATTGATGGACGCCGGAGGCTGGTGCATCAGGGTGCGCACAACCACCAGTGCAATTAGAAGCCCAATGGCCGCTATGCTTCCGTTAAAAAGTCGCTTCATATTTATCTCGCCTGATTATTTTTTAGAGATTTTTATACCATATACCCCCGACCATGCTAACAGCTCAACTTGCACTGGGCCACAATGAAAAATATGATCTATAAAAACGAGGGGCACTTTACACAATGACTGAAGTTACTAATGACCTGACCTGGGCAGAATTTGAACGCATAGACCTTCGAGTAGGAACAATTGTCGCCGCCGAGGTTTTTAAAGAGGCAAAGAAACCCGCCATTAAAATGAGCATCGACTTTGGTGATGGGCTGGGTATTAAAAAGTCGTCTGCACAGATTACCCATCATTATGATCCAGAGACATTAATAGGCAAACAGGTCGCCGCAGTGGTCAATTTTCCCAAGAAACAGATTGGCCCCATTATGTCGGAATGCCTTGTGACAGGTTTTACTCAAGCAGATGGCAGTATTATATTGGCTATTCCCGATAAGCCGGCCAGCAATGGATCCCGGCTGGCCTAATAGGCTATTGGCTAATGCTTGCCGCGATTCCAGCCAGACTCAGCCAGAGCCCTATTGCCAAACTCAACGGCCTGGGGCTCCAGTTCAGTGGCCATGGTATCGTTCCAGCGATTTAAAAACCCAAATAGAGATACCACCGCCACTATTTCTACGACTTCTCGCTCAGAGAAGAATTGTTTTAACGCTGCAAAATCACTGGGCTCTGTGGCATTGGGCTGCATTGCTGCATGCCAGCCAAAGCGCAGGGCGACGCGCTCTCTGTCGCTAAACAGGGGCGACTGTTCAAACTCAAAAGCGGCGGCGATTTTTGCTTCGGCGGCACCAGCGCGATGGGCCGAGTGGGAGGTATGGGCCTGACAGTAGTTACAGCCACTGGCGCGGCTGCTTACCAGCGCAATCAGCTGTTTAAGCTCAGGCTCAATGTCGCCGGTTTGCAGTATGGTCGCACCCAGTCCACCAAAGGCACCCAGTAGTTCCGGCCAGTGAGCCATGGTCAGCATGCTATTGGGCACAAAGCCCATGCCGGCCTCTACCATATCCAGCATTGGTGCGAGAGCCGGGAGTTCCTGCCGTTCTTTTTTAGAAATTTGGGTCATACAAATAGGCCTCTAAACCGGATCTGCTATTTTTAATAGCTGCTTGCCGAGATTCTCGCCCGTATAAAGTCGCTGCAAAGTACGGGGAATATTGTCAAACCCCTCCTGCATATCAACCTGATAGATAATATCCCCAGAGGCTACCCAACCCATCAGAGCTTCAATAGCTTCCATGGCCCGGGGCAGATAGTCCAAAATAATAAAGCCCTGCATGCGACCGCGATTGGTCACCAGATTCATCAGATTGTTGGGACCAGGAGAAGCCTCTGTATTATTGTAATTGGCAATACCGCCACACATAACCACTCGGGAATAGAGGTTTAGATGATTGAGAGCAGCCTCCAAAATGGGCCCGCCCACATTATCGAAAAACACATCCCATTTATCCGGGCAGTGGATAGCAATCTGCTCGCTGACGTTCTCGTTTTTATAATCAATCACCGCATCAAAACCGGCTACATCTTTTAGCCAGGCACATTTTTCGGGACCACCGGCAATACCCACCACACGACAACCTTTAAGCTTGGCAATCTGTCCCACCACGGAACCGGTGGCACCGGCAGCACCGGACACCAGCACCGTCTCACCCGCCTTTGGCTGGCCATGATCCATCAATCCAAAGTAGGCGGTCATGCCCGTGATACCCAGAATCGATAGCATCATTTCCGGAGATACCCCGGGCGGTAATTTATTAATGCCCGTGGGGCCTTTGCCGGGCTCTACCACCGCATAGTCCTGCCAACAGCCGGTGGTTTGCACCAGCTCGCCAACGGCAAAGTCAGCATGCTGGGACTCCACCACCTGGGAGACAGAACCCGCACGCATCACCTCGCCCATAGCCACCGGCGGCAGATAGCCGGGGCGATCGACCATCCAGTTGCGCTGGGTGGGGTCGAACGAAAGATACAGGTTTTTAACCAGAATCTGGCCACTGCTAATGGTGGGTATGGGTGTTTCTACATATTCAAAATTTTGTGGACCAATCATGCCGTCCGGTCTGGCAGCCAATAGCCACTGTCGATTAATTGTCATTATTATTCTCCTGTAGCGCTGTGGTCTGCGCGAATGCCGCTAATAATGCGGCAGGCATTTTTTATAAAGATGGGTTCTGAAGAAAAACTGTCGATCAACCCCTGCACATCGGCGGGAATAGTTTCTCCCTCCAGTGAAGGGCCCTGATCTGTACTGCTAGCGCCCACCAAAAGCACCCCCATAGTCTTGACCAGTTCCAGTGACTGAGCCTGACTTAGATTCAGAACAGGCGCGGTGGCCTGAGCAATACAGTCCACACGCTCGATAAAATTGCGCTTTGACTGAATCAAACTCTCAACGGACACATTGTGCTCAATCACATGCTCAAGCCTGGTCAATAGGGGAATAAAGCTGCCATCAGCCAGAGCTGTGGTGTACAGGGTTTTTGCATAATCCTGATCTGTCATGGCGTCTTGCAGCTGATCGAGAAACACATGACTCCAGCGCACCAGACTCTGGTTATACAGGGTTAAAAACACTTCCTCGCGGGTTTTAAAATACAGATACAGAGTCCCTTTAACGACCCCGGCCAGTTTGGCCAGGTTCGCCATTGAGAATCCCTCGTAACCCACCTCAGTAAATTGCTGCTCTGCCGCGTCTAGTATTTGCTGGCGGCGAAAATGCTTTTGATCCTGAGTGCGTGCGCGTTTTCGCTCTGTGCTCATCGCTTTACTTTGTCCTTAATATTCTTCTCAGAAGCCGGACCATAGGGAGGCATAAAGCCAGCCAGTTTAGCCACAGGAATGCGTTTTGGCTGACGATAGATACCTTTGGCATGACTGAACGTCTTAAAGCCTTCGATGCCATGATAGGCCCCCATACCACTGGGACCGACACCGCCAAAAGGCAGGTCTTTCTGCAGCATATGGAACATCACATCATTGATAGAGACGCCGCCAGAGGTGGTGCCCGTGAGGAAGCGCTTCTCCTCAGCCTTGTCGTACCCAAAGTAGTAGGCGGCCAGAGGACGAGGCCTATCGTTGATATAGCCAATAGTCTCTTCGAAGTGCTTGTAGGTTTTAATCGGCAACAATGGCCCAAAGATTTCATCCTGCATACAGATGGCATCATCATCCGGGTTAATAATCAGCGTCGGTGGAAGCTTCTGGGCAGGATTATCTTTAAAGTCTTCATTGGCCGGGTTGATGGTAACCATCTTGATTTTGCGCTTTTCGGCATCGTTGAGGTTGTCCATCATGCGCTGATAATGACGCTCATTAACCATAGCGGTGTACTGGTCATTGTTCACTATGGTTGGATACATCTCATTAACTACCGCAGTGGCCTGCTCAATCACTTGATCTAAGCTCTCTTCGGGGACCATCAGATAATCAGGGGCAATACAAACCTGCCCGGCATTGAGCATTTTGCCTACCATAATGCGCTGCACTGCCTCATTGAGGTTAGCGCTGCGGGAGACCACCACCGGTGACTTGCCACCAAGCTCCAATGTGACCGGCACCAGATTGCGCGCAGCAGCACCCATAATATGCCGGGCAATACTGGTTGCACCGGTAAAGATCATATGATCGAAAGGCAGTGAAGAAAATGCCTGCCCTACTTCCGGGCCTCCGGCAAAAACCGTTAGTTCGGTGGGGTCAAAGGCCTCGGCCACCATTTCTGCAATCAGCGCAGAGGTAGCCGGGGTAAACTCAGAGGGCTTGATCATAGCCCGGTTACCCGCGGCCAGCACATTAGCCAGAGGCTCAAATACCATGCCCAGGGGGAAATTCCAGGGAGCCAGTACACCAACCACACCTTTGGGTTGATATTCGATAGAGGAACGTCCACCCAGCAGATTTAGCGGGAACATGCTGGGCCGCTTTTCCACCTTCATCCAGCTTTTAAGATGCTTTTTGCTGTGCTTGAGGCATTCAATAGAGCCGGTCACATCGGTCATCAGATTGACCTGTCGTGGCCGACAGCCAAAGTCTGCATTCATAGCTTCACTTATAGCTTCGGAATGCTTGACCAGCACATTAATGGCGCGATCAATGCGATCTATACGGGTTGCAGCCGACACTTCACCCTCAGCAATATAGCTATCGCGCTGAGCCTGCAGTGCCGCCTGCATTTTGAGTTCGGTTTCAGTATCTACAAGGATTTTTTGCGGTGCGTTCATTGCTATTCTCCGATAGTTTATAAATGACTTAGAGTCATTAAATAACTGACCAGAGGTCATTGCAAGCTTTTTATCGGTGGAAAATAACCGGAAAGGAATATGCTAATTCAGTTCAACCAGCTGGGGCCCCAAGAATTTGGGACCCCATAGGCTTAGATAAGCGCTGATATCAGGGGTGTTAGGCTGTCTCTGCTGTGTTCTTACTTAACCAGCGGAACTGCACAATTATGCCCACCACAAAGATCAGTAAAAATGCCTGGTGAAAAGCCATCAACAGAGGGTCTTCAAAGGAATCAATAAACGGATCTCCTAGGGGCAGACGGCGCAGGAAGTCCGTAATCGCTGGAATCATATGAAACAGCAGCGTGCTGGAGTAACCCAGCGCCTGAAAATACATGGAAAAGCGGCCAAACCACTTAAACTTCTCCATAATAATGCCACCGCTAACCGCAACTAGGGTCAACACCGCCAGCCAGTGGGCAATACCAAAGCCACCCTGGTTGTAGATACCCAGAGCAGAGCCAGCCACAATAATGGTGACCAGCACATAGAGTTTCCCAGACTTATTGTCCAGAGAAACTACTCTGTATTTAAACAATGTATAAAACGCAGCGACCAGTGCCACTATCCCAAGGATTGTGTGGAACCAGCCAAGTAATGTCATTTCTGGCATTTTTATTCTCTCTTAATTAGCATTAATTATTTATGGGGGTTAACCAGATACTTCTCACCCGTCGCCTGTTTTGCATAGCCGCGAATAACCTCTGGCTGCAGCATCTCTTCAAACGAGATCTCCTGAGTATAATGGCTAGCAAAGGTGGTATTAATCTCACGGGCAACACGGGCGCGCATTTCGCCAAATCGCTCCATACCAATGCGACCAATCATGGGTGTCAACAGCCAACCACCCAGCCCCCATTGCAGGCCAAATGATCTGTTTAGAACAGTGGGCTGCATATCCAGTCCGCCATAGATATATACCTGCTTGTAGGTGTCTGAACCATAGCGGCTGTATTCTGTGGCTGTTTTGTTAGCAGCGATTTCCATGGCCGCAAGTATTTGGCCAGGCAGCTTGCCGCCATTGCCACCACCGGTGGCGTCAAAGCCCAGGGTGCAGCCAGTGGCAACAATTGCATCCACTAGATCGGCCATAAAGCTATCTGAACTGGTATCGCAAATATACTCTGCTCCCAGCTTTTTAAGAGTTTCTACCTGCTCAGGCTTTCTAACCACATTGATCAGTGGCACGCCGTCATCCTGACAAATCTTTACCAGCATCTGACCCAGATTTGAGGCTGCAGCAGTGTTAAGGAGGGCTGTGTGATTTTCCATTTTCATGGTTTCCACAAAGGCCAGAGCAGTCAGTGGGTTTACAAAGGAAGACGCAGCTTCCATAGAGGTAGTCCCCTCATCCATCACCAGACAGCTCTGTGCGGGAACACAGCAGTACTGGCTATACATAGCCCCACCAGCTACACCAACAGTTTTGCCGATCAGATGTTTGGCATTGGCACCGGCATCTACCACTACCCCGCCCCCTTCATTGCCCGCTTGCATAGATAGGCCCATACGCGGCTTCATTGCGCCCATCATTGCGGGGTGCAATTTTATGGATGTGACAGCCTGATCTCCTTCCCCAGAAACACTGATGCTATCTAGATCCGCAGCGAAGGTAACCAGCAAGGCAAGGTCAGAGGGATTAATAGGGGAAGCTTCTACTTTGAGAAGAACCTCATTTTCGCCGGGAACTGGCCGCTCTGAATTAACAATGGATAGTTCCAATACGCCTTCACTGGTGATCGTTGAGCGTATTTGTTTTGAGCTATTGTCTGACATGATTTCCCTCATTAGTTATAGGTATTAGGAGCGGGCACTATAGTTGACCCTTGATTAATATGCAGTATGATATGGTTTGTTAGGTTGATTATACAAGTAGTCATTAAAATCATACTGGTATAGAAGCGTAGACTATGACCCAATGTAAAAGCCCTGTAAGCAATGCACTAAGCCTGATCGGCGGCAAATGGAAAATCGCCATTATCTATAATTTGCGCCAAGACCCGGTTCGGTTTGGCGAGTTAAAGCGCATTCTGTCTCCCATTACTCAACAGATGCTGACCAAACAGCTGCGTGAGTTGGAAAGAGATCGACTGATCGATCGCAAGGTCTACGAAGTCATTCCCCCTAAGGTGGAATACTCTCTGACCAACTTTGGTCAGTCTTTTATGCCAGTGTTAGATTCCCTGTGCAAATGGAGCACAGAGAATAACGACCTGATGCAGTCTATCTCCCAAGATAACCACTCCAAATAAACTGCAAAAACATCAACCCAGAGACCCACTAAACCCATAAAAATAGGAGTTGCCCTCAGCATGAGCCATATCTACACCCCACCAAAAGTCTGGAGTTGGGACAAACAGAGTGGCGGCAAGTTTGCAGCCATCAATCGACCCATAGCAGGCGCGACCCATGATAAAGAACTACCCATAGGCAAGCACCCTTTCCAGCTCTACTCCTTGGGCACACCCAATGGCGTAAAAGTCACCATTATGTTCGAAGAGCTTCTGGCTCTGGGGCATAAAGATGCAGAGTACGATGCCTGGCTAATTAATATTGGGGAGGGGCAACAATTTAGTAGCGGCTTTGTAGAGGTCAATCCCAACTCAAAGATCCCCGCACTGATGGATCGCCGGGGCGCCGAGCCCGTTCGCATTTTCGAGTCTGGGGCTATGCTGATGTATCTGGCCGAGACCTTTAATGAATTTTTGCCTACCGCTATTCCAGAGCGCTCAGAATGCTTGTCCTGGTTATTCTGGCAGATGGGCAGCACGCCATTTTTGGGCGGTGGCTTTGGTCATTTTTTTGCCTATGCCCCAGAGAAGTATGAGTACCCGATTAATCGCTTTGCAATGGAAGTTAAACGGCAGCTCGATGTGCTCGATCAAACCTTGGCTAATCGTGAATACTTAGCCGGTGATAACTACTCAATCGCCGATATAGCCACCCACCCCTGGTATGGCACATTGGTCTCAGGCTCTCTCTATAGTGCCCAGGAATTTTTAGATGTGGCCAGCTATACCAATGTAATAAGATGGGCGGAGCAAATTCAGGAACGTCCGGCTGTACAGCGAGGACTCAGAGTCAACCGTGTTTGGGGAGACGAAAGCCGGCAGCTTGCGGAGCGCCATAATGCCAGTGACTTTGAGGATTAAATAACCACTGAGTAACAGAGTTTCACAATAATAAAGAAAGGAAAATACCAGCACAGAGCGCAGCCATCTAGGCCAGTGTCGAACTGTTTTAAAGCACAAGCAGCCCCAACAGAAAGGCATATAGCGGACGAAAATAGTCCAAGGTTATTCCCAACCTAAGGGTTAGTAGAGTTGCTCCAGGGTTACGCTGTCACCGCGCTCTAGGCTATGTATTAAACTGCTGATTTTGCGGTTGACCGGCATATCTAGGCCTACCTTATCACCGCGCCTCACCACAGCTTCATTGAGAAACTCAATTTCAGTTTTTCTACCCTGAGAGATATCTTCCCACATCGAAGAGCGGGCATGGGGGTCTATATCTAACATGGCCTTGGCCAGCCGCAAAAACAGCCAGTTGGGCAAGCTCAGTATTGCTGGCATCCAGGCGGGCTTAACCGCTGTAAACTGCCCCAGCTCAACCCCCTCTGCTGCGGCCACCTGCAACCACTCGCGCTGGGCTGCGGCATAGAGCCTGCGTAGTTTAGGGTTCTCAAGCTGGGTTTTAATCGGCTGGTCTGCCACTGCATTAAGAGCATTGTTGAGATTGAGCAGCAACTTGCCATAGATCAGCGGCTTCATATCCCGGTAAAGCTGGCAGGGGAAACCAATGTCACCCAGCTGCTCGGCGAGCTGCTCTGTCACCTTGGTGCGGTGCATTACAAACGCCCCCTCAGTGCCCCGATGGAAGCGGGCATTGTCCAGACTCAGTATATTGAATGGCGTAATTCCCTGCCAAACGGCACCATCGGGCAGCTGGTGCTGAATAGCCTCCAGACTGTCGAGACCATTTTGCATAAAAAACAACTGAGCACCGCCCTCTGCCAGCTGCTTTAAATCCGCAACCGACGCCTCCAGCTGATGACATTTTAGGGTGACAAACACGGCATCAAAGGTCTCGCCTGCCAGCTGGGTGATTAGCCCAGTGGGCATTACCCTTTCATTCTGGCCGGTATAGTCTGTAAGAGTGACGCCCCCAGCGGCCACAATGGAGTCGCGAATACGCTGGCGACAGATCAGACTGACCTTATGGCCGCACAGCTGCAGCAGCCCACCCAGATAACAGCCGGTCGAGCCGGCGCCATAGATTGCTAGTTGCATGCAGTTACTCCTACCCTTGTCCCATAGGCTCAATGCCTACAGGCCTCCAAGCGTTTATGACAGACACTAAATACTTAGATCGCGAAGATTGTAATCCTTGAGCTCGGCCTTGGCACTCTCACTCCAGTGGAAAGTCTTACCGGCCTCGATAAATGGCTGATATTGATAGGACTCTTCGTCTGGGAAACGCCGCTTGCGCGCGTCTATGGCATAGCCCAGAGGTTTTGACCGCTCGTCAATCAGCGCCTCATCGTAAAACATGGGCTCACTGTACAGGCCTGGCCCCTGAATCCCCAGCACCGATGAACGGCGGTGAAAGCCAAAATTCACCGTAACTCTGGGCTCAAAACCACAGTTGGGAAATGAGCCGTGCAGCAGCTGGCGATTGCAAATAATGACATCACCGGGGTTACACACCAGGGGCACCATGCCCTCTATGCGCTCACTTCCAGAATCTGCAATCAGTTTTTTAATATCAATTTTGCCCACCCTATGGCTGCCGGGTTTTACCCAGACGCCATTAACAGCAGTGCTGCCGTAGACCTGGGCCATAAAGTTAAACCCGTGGATACCCTCATCAAAGTGCTCACTGTCCCAGTAGGTGTCACCATCCTGATGCCAGGACACTGCGGCACCAACTCCGGGCTCTTTAATAAACAGGCTCTCATTAAAGGGGGCAAAATCACTGCCATTGACCGCTTCAGCCACACGCAGCAATTGAGGATGGCCATAAACCCGCAGACAGCTCTCTGAAAACTGCAGCGAGCCCAGCAAAATAAACGGGGCGAACTCTGGCGCCGAGGCACTGGCCTCTGGTTCAAACAACTTCACCTGATGACGGCCATTGGCCAGCTCAGTGCCCCCCAGAGGGTCACCTAAGGGTTTCGACCACACCAGGTTGGGGCCAACACAGTCTGCTCCCAGAGCCGGCTTGCCGTCCTTGGTTAACTTGCCATTGGGTTCCGCAGGATAGGACGCACGTATCTGGTCTAAATCCTCTTTGATATCCTGCAGCTCATCCTCGGCCAGCACATTTTCAAAGATGTAAAACCCGTATTTGGAGTAAGCACTTAGAATATCTGCCGCCAGATTGCCCCGCTTATCAAAGCGAATAGCGCCACGGTTATCTAGCGCATAGGCGTTGCGCTCGCCCTGGGTTAAATAGCTGCGCATGGCCTCAGCATCATCGCCATAATGGGCGGCACAGGCTGCAATGGATTCACTGATATCTTGTTTCATAAAAGGGCCTTTGTTAAGATTTTGCTGTTTTTATTATCCATCAATTTTAATGGGCAGTTAAATCTGTGGTCAAGGGTTTTTCGCTGAGGTCATTCTATGAGTAGTCCAACCCTAGCAAGGGGCAATATCACCCGCCAAGCGAACAAAAAATTGCGTCGCCAACGCATTCTGGATATCGCCAAACATCTAATAGCCTCTCAGGGGTTCGAAGCATTTACCCTGAGCCACCTTGCTAAAGAGGCTGGTGTATCCACACCTACCATTCACAATCTGTTTGGCAAAAAAGATAATATTTTCCAAGAACTTGTCTCGCAGATGGTCAATACCATAAGCCTGGCTCTGTCTAACCCCGATGTGTCTGACCCCATAGAGGGCGCAGAGGTGTTTACCGACAATCTGCTGCGGCTATATAAACAGGATGAGGCATTTTATCGCTCTGCCTTTATGGCGGCTGACCGCACCGGGTTGTTTGACCATAAGTTACCCGATGGCATATTCCACCAGTCGCTGCAGATAGCAGAGCGGCTCTGTACTGAAGCAAAGGAAAATGGTTTTCTTAAGGGAAATATTGCAACTGGCACGCTTGCCGAGCAACTTTTCGCTTGCCAGCGCCTGGCACGCCAAGATTGGGTTAATGGTTATATAGACTTACAGCGCTACAGAAAGCAGGTATTGATAGGCATGTATATTACCTATGCCGCCGATGCCAGCCCCGACTTTTATAAAATGCTGTGCAACAAAATCAACCAGCTTGTGGACAGCTAGGGGACCCGCTGCCAGGATTTAGTTTGATAGACAAATCCCAGGTAGCCACGCACCATAAGTGCACCACCCTCCAGCCAGACTTTGGCCTTGTAGGACCCACCAGTTTCAGGGTCAAATACAGTGCCACTCTGCCAGATAGATTTCTTTAAGCTAAGCCCGTTAATCACTTCCATACCAATAACGGGCTTGCCATATAAGTCTCCTTTACACTTCTCACAGAGCGGATTTTCCTCAGGCTGATTTTGCAGGCTAAGTATAGTGGCGTAGAGCTTGCCCTCTTCAATTCGCACCTCCACTGTCGACTGGACAGTACCCTCCTTATCAAAGGTATTCCAAAGCCCGGACGGATCAGCTGCTGGGTCAGCCCACGCGGTACTGGCCCATAAGGACACAAGCAAAATAAGTAAATTTTTCATTACTACCACCTCTTAGGATTTAACCTGTATATCCAGGGTCTTTCTTGGCCCCGGAAAAAATCGATTTGTCTGCTTCTGATAATCCGTATACCCAGGTCTTTTCTGCGCCGAGTAATACTCCGACGGCACCGCGCCTGTGATATAGACCAATGTACTGTACATAAACTTAGAGGCCAACAAAAGACCCAGCCCCAGCAGCCACCATACTGCATCGGTTTCCGCGCCCCTCAGAGCCAGCCATGATGGAATAGCGGCAATAACCAGGCCATTCCACACCATCCATTCGGCAAAATAATTAGGGTGTCGACAGTATTTCCACAGGCCAACATTGCACACCTGATTGTGCTTGCCCAATTTTTTCATCTCTCTAAGAAAGTGGAGTTTTTGCAAGTCGGCAACTGATTCCATAGCAAAAGCCAATATCCAGATAACCAAGCCGAGCAACTCTAAAGCATGTAACTGCTCGCTGCTGTTAGACGCAATAATAAACACCGGGAACGCTAAAAACGACGCATTGGCCAGCCCCTGAGAAATAGCATCCACCTGCAGGGCCAGCCCAGTATTGGTTTTGCCCTCCTGCTGCCAAACAATGCGCTGATACTGATAACGGGGAAACTCCTTCTTTAACAATCCCAATCGCCACATTTTCAGGGCACCCAGTCCCATACGCAGACCTATCAGCACAACCACCCCACTGACAACAAGAGACCGCAGCCAATAACCATCGCTGTACTGGAAGCTGATAATGCCAAGAACCACCAACCCCCAGGGCCAGCCAATATCTACATAGCTCATACGTCCGGTGCGCCATATTGGTATGCACACAACCAGAGTAAACAGTACTAGCTGCCCCAGGCCATTAATAAGCGCCAAATTAGAGAAAGCCGAACTATTTAAGATAATAATGAGCCCCAGCAAGAAGGCATAGAGAGGACGAAAGTACTTCATAGTTAATTCCGGATCTATTGTAGGTTTCCTTCGGTAACCTAATCTTAAACACTTATGGTTTGCAAAGGATTTATAACAGCAGATTATATGTCGAACAGACCTCTTTAATCATAAAACCTTTTCTCATCAAATATTGACAACCACAGTTGATCTAATAATATACCCTGCTGGGGTATACCTATTATTGTCAATAGCCGCGAACTACAGATCCATGATAGGCCCTGCTCTGCAGACTAGGAAGGGCTCAAGATACAATTACTATTTTTTGGTGGCATTATTTATCTTTGCCACAACATTCACTTAGGTAACTCCGAGGTTAATATGAAACACCCCTGTCATACACAACAGCTGCCAAGCCTCAAAAGAATAGAAGGTCAGGTGCGTGGAATTACCAAGATGATTGAGGAAGAGAAATACTGTATCGACATACTCAACCAAATCAAAGCAGTAAGAAATGCTATTTCAACCGTTGAGGGTAAAATCCTAAAAACTCATATGAAACAATGTGTTAAAGATGCCCTAAGTAATGATCAAGGATTTGATGACAAAGTAGAAGAGATAATTAAAACCTTGAAGAGATAAGGTTCTATTTAATCCTTATAGTCCTCGCATCGACTATGTATGAACTGTATTTTTCTTAGATTTTTTGTTGTAGTCAGCCTGATCTTTCCCCGAGATTAAGATCACAGTATTAATCAGGCTTAAAAAATGGTTTTCGCAGCCTTTAGCGATTACGACAGCTATTGAAAGCAGCCTAAACTCTACAAAAAAATTGTTTTAAATTTGCGGGGGTATTACAGTCAAGACTATCCAAAAGCTGCAAAGCAAGCTGAAACAATAAAATACTTATCAGCGAAAGCCGGCGAGCCTTGGATATCATCCTACCCTGGCATGGCCGGGGCTATTGTTTAGCGCTAACTCTGATCAACTTGCCGTTATCACCGTCAGTAACCAGTATCAAACTGCCGTCTGGTGCAGAGACAATATTTCGGATTCTGCCAAACTCAGTAAACAAAATCTCTTCCTCAATTATATTGGCATCTTGTAAACCGATACGCCTTACATCCCCGGGAACCAAAGCAGAGATAAACAGGCTGCCCTGCCAATGGGGAAACATTGCTCCTTGGTAAAGAGTCATGCCAGAGGGTGCAATGGAAGGGTCCCAATACTTGAGCGGCTGCTCCATACCTGGCTGGTCAGTAAATGGAGAAATCATGGCGCCGCTATAATCGACGCCATAGGTAATGGCCGGCCAGCCATAGTTTTTACCCGGCATGATCAAATTAATTTCATCTCCACCTTGGGGGCCGTGCTCGTGCTCGTAGACAGCCCCATCATCAGCGACCAAAAGTCCTTGAGGATTTCGGTGCCCATAAGACCATATTTCCGGCAGCGCATCTGGGGTTGCTGAAAAAGGATTGTCATGAGGGATACTGCCATCAGTGTTAATACGCAATATCTTGCCAAAGTGGTTATTTAAAAATTGCGCCTGCTCTCGGTAATTAAAACCATCCCCGGAAGCAATCAGTAACGTCCCATCCGCTAAAAACGCCAATCTTGCGCCGTAGTGCGCCGCCGTTTTACGCGGTGGGTCAGACTTGAAAATGGTTTTATGGTCCACAAGCACATTGCCATCAAGGCGAGCCTGTATCACGTTGAGTTGGTTAAGCTTTGGCTGGTCTGAATCAGGTGCTGAAAATGACAGATAGATTAGGCTGTTATCTGCAAAGTTGGGGTCTATAGCAACCTCAGATAACCCTCCCTGTCCAGCATACAAAACCTCTGGCACCCCGCCAATGGGTTCGGGGCTTAGTAAGCCGTTAGACACCCGCCGTATATTCCCCGACAGCTCGGTAACTAACATTTCATTCTCAGAAATAAAGGTAACACCCCAAGGATGCTCTAAACCCTCTACGACTGTTTCAATATCCAAATTTTCGCCATTACTAGCCGCTAGCCCGCTACAAAGCAGCAAACTTACACAGAATATTCGCATATTATTAAATTTCATTAGAAACTCCTTTTGCTGGATGGCTGCCGAAATAATATCCAGCGAGAATGCCAGCGCATATCAAATAAACCTTGCCCGTTAGCGTGCGAGCGCCAGCAATTAAGTCTAAGTTATAAAAGGCCAAGGGCATTAGGACCACAATGGCCAGCAGTGCTGCACCTCCGGCCAACGCATAAAGGATTGGTTTTTTGATCGAGCTCCAGATAGAAATAATGCGTGCGGTGACGAAGGAGATTAATAGGCCTACAAAGATCAGTCCAATCACAGGAAAAGCACCTTTAGAATTCATGCCTACTAGATCTGTGGCCATTGACGACAACACAATATGTAAATCTACCGGCATATTGATGCTATTAAGCCAGATTAGATTAGTCGCAGTGGTCTGGGTTACCAATAAAAATGTGGCTATCAGTAGGGATATTAAAAATGCCGGAATCTGTTTAATCATCGAGTTGTACCCTTGAAAATAGAGTCAGTTTGCATCATCTCTAGTTCACTTACCCTTTTCAAGGCATAAAAACATTAGGATAACAGGAATAATCCCTAAATCACTGCAAACTAGAATGAGCATCTGCGCCTTAAAACGGTTTTTTAAACCCTAAGCCACTATTAGTTGATAGAATATGCCTACCCTATTACTCCCACTCAATAGTAGTCGCAAAATAACCCTCGTAAGAACAATGGCTTGCGAGTTCCAAAATAGGGTTTACAAGTAGTTTACAAGTTTTTGGTTTTATTTTGCTTTCCACGAATATTTAAGAACCTCTATTTTCCAATATTTTAGTACTCTTTGACTTGTGAACTTTGTCAGTCATTTGTATGCCCTCTTCCAAAATGTCGTTTCTTAAATACAAAAATTGTCTTTTTTTCTGCATTAATGTATCTTGCGGCATGTCTATATCAAAATATCTTCACGACAGGACATTTCTAGGCGCTTTAGTTTTTTGGCTGATAGCTACAATAAGTTATTTTCAATTTGTTGCAATGGGTTATGCACTATCCCCTATTGCAGTTGATGGCCTTAAAAGCTTGTTAACATTCTATATTCCTGTCCTGGTTCTAACAGTATTTCTTTTACTTTATCTCACCAGAAAACGACCTCCAGTTAAATGGGATAAGCTTTATGCGGTGAACAAGACAACCGCCAAAAAGGAAGCCTGGTTATCAGTAGGATATTTACTTTTAACCCAAGTGATTTTGGGGCTCAGCTTTAATATGGGTCTGCACTTCCCTGGCACTGATATCTACTCTACTGGAAGCCATTCTCAAACCGACGTGTGGATTTGGGCAGTGACCTACATGATCACTTACACAGTATTGCCTCTACTTTGGCTTAGAAGGAGAGGCTTCTCTTTGAGGAAGCTGTTCTCCTCCCTCCAGTGGATAAGAGACTTATGGATAATCGTTGCCTACTGGGCATTAGATTTTTTTGGCCCTATTCTGGCTGGTGCAACAGACTTTATTGGCGGCATCACTGCGAGTCAGTATGCTCAGGGGGTGCCGCTAGGAATATTTTTTAACGCACTTGGAGCTGGATTACCTGTTGTTGTGATGATGCATATGATCTTTATTCCCCGTGTTGCCCTTTTAGTTAAAAACAAGCTTACTGTCATAGTCTTGGGAGGGCTTTTCTACTCTGTATTTAGCATATTTGATCAAGGTGTGGACTACAGCACTTTAGCTATTGGATTAACATCTTTTACCTATGTGGTTATGACACAAACGCTTGTGGGCATGGGTAAAGCGACCTTCACAGTGGTGACTGGCAACCCCTTTATACATTTTATTACCCTACACGTTGTTAGCGCTCGGGTTCCATTCGACACTCGAATGTATATTGAAATTTTTAAGCTAAAATAACTTAACCCTATTCCCACTCAATAGTAGCTGGCGACTTACTGGATACAAGGAAAGGATAGGATGAGGCAATGAGCAACTCAATTTTTGCAAAAGATGGTACAGCCCAGGGCGTGGCCAAACAGCGTCTGATTGAAACTCTAGCTAAATCTGATAAACGCATTATAAACGATCCTTACGCCCATAGATTTGTAGTAGGTGCTAGCTTTATAAAACTGATGGGACATACGCTTAATGTCTGGTTGGCTCAAAAACTTGTACCCGGTTTTCACGAACATATAATTTCGCGTACACGCTTTATTGATGATCTAATTGAAAGAAGTGCGGGAAGTGGGATTGAGCAATATGTCATTCTCGGAGCGGGGTATGATTGTCGAGCTCATCGGCTTGAGCTTCCATCTTCACTGCGAATTTTTGAAGTAGATCAGCCTGAAGTTCAGGCTAAAAAGCGCTCTAAACTTCCAAAACACTTATGTGATTCAGAAAATGTCGCCTATGTGCCGGTTGACTTCACTCATCAGTCGTTAACTAAGCAACTTATGGATGCAGGTTTCGATCAAAGCAAGTCTACTGTCATTACACTTGAAGGCGTGTCTCAGTACATTACTAAAGAGGCTGTCAGTTCAACGATCAAAGAAATAGCCAATCTCACTCAAAAAGCCAATTCAATTTTTTTTATATCCTATGTCGACGAATGCCTCAATACGAACCCTGAAGCTTGCTTTGGTAAGGGCTATCCAAAAGCTACAAAGCGAGCTGAAATAATCAAATACTTATCAGCGAAAGCCGGCGAGCCTTGGATATCCTTCTACCCGGCTGAAGAGGTAGAGAACGTACTCTTGAAAAATGGTTATTTTATTGAAGAGAACCTGACTCTAACGAACCTCAACTGTCAGTACTTTGCCCCTGTTGGAAGAGCCCTGCCAGAAAATCAATTATTCAATCTCGAACATTTTGTGATAGCTAACAATGCGGCTATGTGAGGTGCGTATTCGAACCCTAACAATCGAACATGTCTTCCAGCAAAAAGAATTACCCCAAATATAACAAGTAATAAAAGCTCGCTTTTTATCCTGTCTTTTGTCCTAGCTAAAACACTTATCTTTATTCCCACTCAATAGTTGGGCTATATTTAGCCCAATAAAAACAATAGGTTACAAGCACTATTAGTAGATTTGTAACTGATTTGTAAATCAGGTTAATCATAGCACCCACTTTATTAACCAATGTTTACCATATTTATCAGCATGTTATCTCTTTTAAGGTTACAAAGTTTGTAACTGTCTGCAAGGTACCATCTGTCTCAAATAAAGATATAGACAGACGCAGTGAGATATTCGCTATGGCAGGCATAATGACCACTAACACAAGGATAATTCCGTGAATGTTGCTAGCTTCAGACACGGCTTTCTGTGACATATAAACCCTCATATTATTGTTGCAGGAACTGCCATTAGATTCTGATACAAGCCTAATACTGGGAAGCGCCAATACAGTACCCCATGGCGTTACAGTCTGGCGACTAATTATATTATGTGGTCTCGCTGCGGGCTTTGATAACTTTGACCACACCCAAAGTACAGATAGGAATAATGTAAACCAATGCGAAACCCACCGAAAGTGCCGAATATCCCTTAGCCACCAAGGCCACGATACCCAGTGAGCCGGTCAGCGCTCCGAGCATCAGGGTAGCAACGCCAATAGCGGCCTTGGCACGCTGGCTCAGAGACTTATCCCCACTTGGACTAATCACCGCCTCGATACGCTCGATAATGCCCTGTACCAATCCAGCACCTGTCTCCACCAGAGTACCCAACAGCGCCACCAGGAAAATCCCCAGTAACAATGGCGTTGTATATTTCGAGATCATCCAGTAGTTCGGAACCGGTTGCTCCAACACCTCCGGGTAGCCAGCCGCATAGCTAATATGAAAGAGCACCGCGGGTACCATAACCACAACACCGGTAATAATACCGGCCAACAAAGCTTCGCGCCGCGTCTGGATCGCCCGCGTGGAAAATAGCAATACAGGTGCAAGGGCTAAGTTGTACATGGCATAGAGAATACCTCCCTGCAGCCAACCGGGTTCAATGCTACCGCGAGTTAACGACTGCAAGATATCAACCTCACTGTTATTGAGTATCTCGAGAAAATAATAGCCAAATATAAGGTACATGCCGATCGACCATAGTGTCAGTACTTTCTCCACTGCTTCGCGCCCGAAATACACCAATGCAACCACCAGGACTAAAACGCCAACCATACCTATATAGCTGGATATGCCAAACTCCTGCTCAAGTATATTGCCCGCGGCTGAGCCTACCACGCCAAGAACCAATAAAAATAACAGCAGGTACAGAACTTCAAAGCACACCCAGAATGGACCAATAAGCCTTTTAAAGAAGGTCCTGTAATCATATGCCTGAAAGACACGTGCAAATTCATAGGTACAGGCGAGTACCAGTGCAAATACGCAGGCTGCAACCAAGGTTCCGAACAGACCTCCCAAAAGGCCATAGCGGGTGAAAAACTCAATCACCTCGCGTCCAGTGCCATAACCACCGCCCATAACCACAGAGACAAACACTGCGGCAGGTACGATATAGACTTGGAATATCCGATTCATTCACTACTTCCTCTTATTGATGAACTTTATGATGCAGTCATTTCACACTTCGCTGAGTAATTCACGAGCAATAATAAGCCTCTGAATTTCACTGGTTCCCTCATAGATAGAGGTCACTCGCACATCCCTAGCGTAACGTTCTAGCGGGCAGTCTTGGGTATAACCCATACCACCCAATAATTGCTGAGCGGTATAGCAGACTTTATGACCGGTTTCTGTCGCATGAAGCTTGGCCATAGCAGCCGCTTTATTAAAAGGCTTATCACTGTCCTTTAAATAAGCAGCGTTCATTATTAATAAGCGCGATGCTTCCAGTTGCGTATAGGCATCCGACATCATCCATTGCAGACCTTGAAAGCTGGCAAGACTGCGACCAAACTGCTGTCGTTCAGTGGTGTATTGGCGCGCGTAATCCATAGCCGCAAAACCTATTCCCAAGGCCAGAGAGCCAATACCAATTCGCCCTCCTGCCAGTTCCGCCACCGCAATACGAAAACCGTCGTTTAGCTCACCCATCAAGGCAGAACCGGGAATCAGACAGTTATCAAAGCTGACCATGTTAGTGCTCGACGCATGCTGGCCCATTTTTTGTTCTGCTTTACCAACGGTTATACCCGGCGTATCGGCCTCAACTAGGAAACACGAAATGCCTTTACCGCTCGCTGCATCGGGGTCGGTCACCGCCCAAACTATAAATATACCGGCATATTCAGCACTGGTTATCCACGCCTTGCTACCATTGATAATCCAACTATCGCCCTCTTTTACCGCCTTTGTTTTCATTGCTGCTGGATCAGAACCGGCTCCCTGTTCAGATAAACAAAAACTCCCTGCTGCATAGTCGCCAGATGATAGCCTGGGTAAATATTGTTGCTTTTGATCATTATTAGCCACGGCTTGGATAACTTCACCCACCATATTAGTTACCGACATAGTCACTGCAGTTGAAGCGCAGGCTCTGGCTATTTCTGTAACTGCTAAACTGAAAGACACTACTCCAGCCTCTGTGCCACCGTATTCCGCACTGACATTCAGCCCCATAAAGCCGAGTTCAGCGAGCATCTTAAGGTTAGCTAAAAATAGCTGTCGGTTTTTACCTGAGTCACTATCTCGATCAAGCTGAGCGGCAATTGGCTCAAGTTCTGTAACTGCAAATTTGCGCGCCAAATCTTGAATTAGCTGTTGCTCTTCCGTTAAGGCCAAATGCATTTTTCTTCTTCCCTGTTCATTGATTGATGACTGTCTGCATATTTTCTAAAAGTGCTTGTATGATTAATTATCTCTATATGCTTGCCGGCAGGCTTTAGCATAGACAAAGAAAACTATTCTGCTTTATATATCCTGCCATTTTTCATCACGAAATTGATATTTTCTAAAAGCGTAATATCCTCAATCGGATTACCCTTGACCGCGACCACATCGGCGTATTTACCAACACTAATCGATCCCAGTTGATCACTTTCACCCAGTAGGTCAGCAGCACTTTTGGTCGCTGCAACAATTGCCTCCATGGGTGGCATTCCTGCTTCTACCATCAACGCAAACTCTTGTGCGTTGTCACCATGAGCTGATACGCCAGTATCTGTGCCAAAAGCGATCTTCACTCCCGCCTTGTAGGCGCGGCCAAATGTATCCTGTATCTGCGGTCCAATCCGCGCGGCTTTGGGTCTGACAATCTCTGGAAAATAGCCATCAATCTTGGCTTTTTGAGTCACAAAATCACCGGCAAGAATGGTTGGCACCAAATAGGTCCCATGCTTTTTCATCAGACGCATGGTATCGGCATCCATCAATGAACCGTGCTCTATGCTAGCGACACCAGCACGAATCGCGCGCTGCATTCCCTCAACACCATGGGCATGAGCGGCGACTTTAAATCCATAGGAATCAGCCGTTGCGACAATAGCCTCAATCTCGTCATCAAAGAGCTGTGCGCTCTGTCCATTTTTAGCCAGACTTAGCACACCACCGGTGACAGAAATTTTTATAACATCCGCACCATTTTTATATCGTTGCCTAACAGCCTTTCTAGCGTCGGAGGCACCGTTAATAACGCCCTCTACTGGCCCGGGATCGCCCCGCAGACCTGCCCGCCATCCATTGCTAGGATCATCGTGCCCACCGGTACTGGATATTGCCATTCCCGACGTGAATACACGGGGCCCGATGACTAAGGCTTTATCAATCGCCCTGCGCAATGCCACGGTAACCCCATTCCGATCACCAAGATCGCGCACAGTAGTAAACCCTGCCATTAAGGTAAGTTCAGCATGGTGGGCGGCTAACAAGGCCAGATCTGGACCTCCAAGGGTTACTTTTTCCAGCTCATAGGCAGCTGACAGCGCCACCATTAGGTGGACATGCATATCAATTAAACCCGGCAAACAGGTGTATTCCGATAAATCGATAACCTGGGCATCAGACTCATATTGATCAGCCGAATCAACCGAAGAGATGCGCTGCTGATCAATTGTTATCATTTGACTCGACAATACCTTTTGAGTCTCTACATCAATTAACTTGCCACAGTTCAAAACCATTTTTTGTTCAGCAAAAACAGGCTCGGTATTAAGCAGTAACAATGGCAAAAAATAGATAATATATTTCATTTCTCTCCCCTCAAGAATTGTCTTTTAACCTTTAGCTGAGCGCCTGAGCAAAGCCCAAATAGTCCGCTTTAACCAAAAGGCCTGCCGTAACCCCATCATAGGCAATGGATCACAAGCCGAATAAACTAAAAGCAAAAAACTTTTGCGCTACTGTGTTGCAAAAAATAAGTAGTAAAATAGCCGGAATAAAACTACTTAATGAGAAACGCATATATTTTTCTAACCAGGATCCAGCATAACCATTATTGCCCAGTTTCAGTTCTTGACTGAGGTTATGATGCTTCCATCGGAAGCTCACAAACAAACAGACCATAAGGCCATTTAACGGCAAAATTGTGTCGTAAAACACATCGACAATAACATCAAAAAATGACTTACTCTGACCGGCATAGCTCATAAATTCGGTGAATACTGTCAGCATCCCAAAGGACAGTGCCGACATTACCACCAAGGCGCCACCGATCATGGCCAACAGCTTTAATGCGCGCCTTCGAGGCAGTTTTTTTTCATCGATTAAATAGGCTACTGGCACCTCTATAATGGACACCAATGATGTGATGGCGGCGAAAAAAACCAATAAAAAGAAAACCGTAGCAACCAGATGGGCGCCAAAATACTCTATCGTATCTTGAAGCGTTAAGAAGATATTCGGTAACAGAACAAAGATCAAACTGACAGATGAATCGCTTAACTCGTCAGTATTTACCTGTGGGTTAAAGTAAAACACCGCTGGCAATATCATCAAACCTGCAATAAAAGCTACCGTGGTATCTGCCAGAGCAACCATAGAACCTGCTTTGACGATATTGTCCCGTTTATCGAGATAAGAGCCATAGGTAATAAGGATACCCATGCCCAATGATAAAGAGAAAAATGCCTGAGACAGTGCATTGTTAATAACGCCTGCATTTAATTTGGTCATATCAGGCACCAGAAAAAACCGCGCTCCAGCAATAGCGTCATCAAGACTTAACACGAAGATCACTAAGACTAGTAACATAATAAACAATGACGGCATTAACACTTTAGCTGCGCGCTCAATTCCTCTTTGAACGCCTGAATTTAAAATCAAAAATACCATGGCGCCCACCAGCAACATAGCGACAAATATATATGGGCTATTTATATATTTTTCAAAACTATCCGGGCTTGCGAGATATTCGAGCTGCCCCGAAGCAGACATAATCAGATAACCAAAAAGCCAAACAGTGATCACCATATAGAATACGCCAATCATAAATGGTGTAATAATCTTGAGAATTCCTGTTAGGCGCCAAAATTGCTGATGCTGTGAAATCTGGCTATAGGCACCCACCGGATTACTTCTGGTATGCCGCCCCATAGCCAACTCAGCCATCAATACAGGCAGGCAGACGAAAAATACAAACACAAGATAAACAAGCAGAAAGGCTCCACCGCCGTTCTTGGCGGCATTGACGGGGAATCCCACTAGGTTACCTATACCCACAGCCGACCCGGCGGTAGCTAAAACAAAGCCCAGACGACTACTGAATTTTTCTCTCGGCGCGTTCATTTGGCAGAATCTTTTATAATAGTTATCATGAGGAAGCCTTCATTACCGCTTTAACTTCAAGAAATTCATGCAGACCAAGCAAGCCCCACTCGCGACCATTCCCTGACTGTTTATAGCCACCGAAGGGCGCTTCAGTCACCAGTGGTGCACCATTGATATGCACCATCCCACATTTCATCTGTTGAGCGATGTACTCAGCAGAAGAGTCATCTTTGGCATAGATATAGGCAGAGAGTCCGTATTCTGTTCCGTTGGCAATTTCGATCGCCTCTTCCTGTGTTTTGTAAGGCATCACCGCCAGCACTGGGCCAAAGACTTCCTCTTTTGCAATGAATTGATCCTTGTTCAGGTTGGCAAAAATAGTGGGCTTAATAAAATAACCCTCACTACAATCCGCCACCGGACCCAAACCACCGGTTATAGGCATGAGCCCTGCGGTTTCAGCGTCTTGCAAAATAGACGTTACTTTTTCAAATTGCCCATGATTAGCCAGCGGGCCAAGCTGCGTTGCCTCATCAGCGGGATCGCCTACCACATAGGACTCAGCAGCCCTCTTTGCTATCTCAACCACTTCATCATGCAGACTTTCAGGGACTAGAAGACGGGTGCCCGCATTACAGGATTGGCCGGTGTTTTCCATACATAGCCATACGCATTCAGGCACGACAGTTTCAAGATCAATGCCTTCGGTCAGAATCATCGGTGATTTTCCTCCCAGCTCCTGACAAACACGTTTGACAGTAGTTGCCGCTGCCTGAGCAACGGCAATACCCGCACGGGTCGAGCCGGTAAATGACACCATATCAATGTCAGGGTGCTGACTAATAGCCGCCCCCACCACCGGCCCCTCGCCATTGACCAAGTTAAATACACCCGGCGGTAATGCCGCCTGATCGATAACGTCGGCAAATAACTGCGCTGACAAAGGTGAAAACTCCGATGGCTTAACCACCATGGTGCAACCAGCAGCAATAGCCGGTGCCACCTTAGCGACCAACTGGCTGATCGGCCAATTCCAAGGTGTGATAAGACCACAGACACCAACAGGCTCATGGTGAAGGCTGTAACCAGTCTTTGTTTGCGTTAGATCAAAATCTTTAAGGGCGGCAATGGTCGACTCGAGATGCTCAATTCCGGTATGGGCCTGGACCTCACGAGACAGCGTAATAGGGGCGCCCATTTCAAGGCAAATCGCTTCGACAAAGTCGTCGTAACGCGATTTGTAACCGGCAAGAATTTTTTCAAGATATTCGAGACGCTGAGCTTTCGAGGTTACTTGGAAAGTCCTCAGTGCTGCCTTTGCAGCCATCACCGCGCTATCAACATCCTCGGCATTGCCAAGCGCCAAGCGGCCAATAATATTGGCGTTTGCTGGGTTTACCAGATCGATTGTGTTACCACTGGTTTTTGCTTCTTGCCACTGTCCTTTAATATAAAAGGAGTCCAAATTATATTTATCTGTCGCTACTGCCATGTTCTGTCTCTCTGAAATTATCTCTAGCAATTGGCGCAATACCTGCCCTCTAGCTTTGAGCTGAAATTTTTTCACCCTGTAAAATTTGCTATCAAATGCTATTGGTCTTTGGAAGTATCAGAAGGTTTCGAGTACCGTTCAAACCAAGCCAAGATGGCATTGACCTTGGCAAGCAATTGGCTGGGTCTATGTTCAATTTGATGGCTAGCACCGGGCACTCTAATTAACGCCGTTTCGACACCTTCAATCTGCAGGGCATTGAAGTACTGCTCTGCTTCCCAAATCGGTGTGCGCCAATCCTCCTCTCCAGTAATTAGCATGGTTGGCGTGGTCACATTGCCCACTAGCGACAGTGGTGAGTATGACCAATAATCCGTTGGATTCTCCCAGGGCAGATCAGCAAACCAATAACTGGCTATGAGCTTATCAACATCGGAGGTTAACGCGGCACTAGTCCAATTGATCACCGGATTTACCGCTACCGCTGCACGAAAGCGATCTGTCTTACCCACGATCCAAGCAGTGAGAGTCCCTCCACCACTACCACCAAAAACATAGAGTTGCTGTTTATCGACAAACCCCATGGCAACCGTGTTATCAACCATATCCATAAGATCGTCGTAATCGCGACTTGGAAAATTAAAATCAATGGCATGGGCAAAGTCCGTATCATAACCGGTAGATCCGCGAGGATTACCGTATACCACCACATAGCCCGCCGCCGCATACAGCTGATTATTCGCCGCAAATTGCGGACCATAGGACGCCCAAGGGCCCCCGTGTATTTGCAGCATCATCGGGTAAGATTTATTAGCATCAAAATTTGGCGGGCGCATTATCCAATACTGTATTTCGCGCTGATCAACGCTCGACTTAAGGGTGTGCTCCTCAACCGTGGCAAGCCCCACAGAATCATGCAGCGAGCGATTAAGGTCGGTGATCGTCTTTACCTGCCCATGACGGTCAACGACACCCAGCTCTGTTGGCTTTGTGGTGTTACCCATAGTGATAGCTGCAACGCCGCCGCTAGTCGAAAATTGGCCCAGAACATAGGGTTGATCCAACTCCCATCCAGCAAGCTTGTCAGTCAGTACTGAAACAGAGCCATTCGCGGAAAGCAGCGCCAATACACTTTTCCCTCGATATTCATACTGGACGTAATACCGCTGATTATCTGGATGCCAGGCGAAATCGATAACACTGAAGTCGTTACCCGACGTTAATTGGCGGACATCTGATCCGTCCAGTTTGGCGGTATAAAGCTGATATTCATGGTAAACGCTGGGCTTATCTTGATGACCAACCCAAGCTATACGCTCACCATCGGGGGATATCCTCGGTGCCGAATCTGGGCCCGACTGGGTAGTGAACGCAGTGAGCTGGCGTGTTTTTAAATCCAGCCTAACAATATCTGTGTCCCAGGGCTTATTGACGTTATTTTTAAAGTTAATACTTAGCAATAGAGCCGAAGAATCAGGCAGCCATTCGATAGCGCTATTATGATCTTGCTGTCCCTGCGTCAACTGTTGCACGGCACCACCGTCCATCGGTATTAAGAATACCTGATGACGACTAAACGGCAAATATCCAGCGCCGTCCACTCGAAACTGGCTACGCGTTTCAACCAGAATAGGCTCCGCCCATTTAGCACCCTCTGGTGGAGAAGGTATGGTGCCCATGGTCTCCGGCTTATAAGCAACCGACATGGTAAATGCCAACCATTTACCATCGGGTGAAAAGGATAAATTAGTCGGATCTGAAAGGCCTTCACCCAACTCTGATCTCACCGGCGAGTTCAACTGCTGTATATAGATATGGGAAGTATCTCCCTCAAAGGCGACAAAGGCGATGGCGTCTCCAGACTGCGTAAATGCAGCCGCTCCGACAGCATCAAAACCTTTTGATATCTGACGCATATTTTTACCATCAGCATCAATTACCCACAGATCATTTTTACGCTGATCAGTCATGATATCCATATGGTAACGATGAAATGCGATGGTCTTTCCATCTGCTGATATAACGGGATTAGAGGCATAAGCAATCTTAAATACATCCATTGCCGATATTGGCTCTTTAGCCAGTGCTGGGGTACTCAACAATAAAACGCAGAGTCCCGCCAGGAGGATTTGCACTATTGTGGTTTTCAAGATTTGTGGAGAGTACATTTATGCCTCGCAGGTACTTACAAAAAATAGTGGCGCACATAACGAGTGATATAAAACTAATCACCAGATAGAAAAAAAGATATCACCCTCGGCAAGTGTCGTCCATGACCTTGCAAGAGGGGGATATCTTTCGACTAACTTTGCTTACTTATTGGCCGAACCGAGCACGCAGTTCAATGCCAATCGTTCGGGGTCGAATATAGTTAGCCCGACCATCACCTAGCTCCGTTTCAATCCAAGTAAGACCCTCTTTATTGGTCAGATTGCGTGCGAACAAATCAACCGATACTGAGTCATTAATCTCAGCACCAAGGGATAGATTGACGGTGGTGAAGTCGCCGGCAGCCGAACCCGACTGCTGCAGATTGTTGTAGTACTCACCAATGTGCGCTATATCAGCTCGTGCAAACATTGGACGTCCCGCCATACTAAAGTCAGCCTGCAAGCCAAGAGAGGCCGAGAATTCAGGTGACCCAGGAAGCCGATCCCCCGATTGAGCATTAAGTGGTGCACTGTCCGCGGTTAACTCTGCCTGCGTGTATGACATCCCGTAGTCAATGCGCCATGCGTCAGCCAACAATAACTGGCCATCGACTTCCACACCCTTACTTTGCGCTTCACCGGCATTGGCGGTCGTTTCAAAACCGCAGTCAAGAATCTGCTTGACCGGAATACCTGTCCAATCAACTTGGAAAGCAGACACATTGAGTGTTGCACGTCCATCTGCAAAGGCAAACTTTGCTCCAACTTCAAAGCTGTCCAGCTCATCTGAATCAATCTGATCTGGTACTCCGTCAGTGTCACATATATCGGATGGGATTTCAGGATGGGGACCACCTAGGCGAAATCCTTGGGCAAACGTTCCATAAAATGAGGTTGTCTCATCAGGCCTGTAATTCAAACTAAGTTTATAAGTCTGACCCGAGTCATCGTTTTCTACAAAACCTTCCGTATAGCCTCCATTGAACACACCATCATTCTCATCTGGCGATTCCTTGTCGTAGCTGTAGTGACGGACACCAGCAACAGCGGTCAACTGGTCCGTTAAATCAAATGAGGCCTCACCAAAAAATGCGAGCTGCTTTAAGTTATCTCCAAACGTACTTTCAAACAGCAGTGCACCCTCAAATGGATCCAGTTCTGGGGTTCCTTCAAACGTCATCTTTTGGTTCGCCGTCCTCTTGTAATCCTGATAAAAGGCACCCACCAAGAACTGCAAGGGTCCATCCAAACGCGTATTTAACCGCAATTCCTGCGTAAATTGTTCAGCAACTGCCGAATCGGCCAGATAGATAGGCATATCATCTACCTCCAACATAGGCCCAAAATAAGCGCCAAGATCACGATCTTGTAAAGTCTTTGATTCCGCTATCGAAGTAGAAGAAAAAAGCTCATAGGAACCCATATCAAGGTTCATTTTGAGATTGGTCACATCTAAATCAATCGTCAGCGTCTCACCACTTCCATCTTGCCTTTGAAAAGGAGCTCTGTTCTTACCTCCGAGCGCTAACATTGACTCCGGAATACCTGATTGGTCGATATCCTGAGTCATATGACTTAGTGTCACATCAAAATCTTCACTGACTTGCCATAATGCTGTTATACGCCCCCCAGTATACCGATCGTCACCTGCGCGTCTGCTGGTAACAATGCCGCCGAAAGCGTCCGCCCAAGTTGCTTTGTCCGCGTTATCACCAGCGATGTTTTTATAGTAACCACTATTATCATAGTCGTAGCCGACAACGCGAATGGCGAACTTATCCTCTACCACAGGTAAGTTAAGTACACCTCGCAACATGGTATTCTGTCCACCTAGATCGGCAGTGGAGGAAGCGGATCCCGCAATCTCTGCTGAAAAGCCACTTAGATCTGGAGCATTGGGAATAACCCGAACCGTTCCTGCAATCGAGCCATCACCATATAGGGTGCCCTGTGGACCACGCAGCACTTCAATACGCTGCATATCAACATATTTTAGATCTGGGTTACCACCACCTAAACTACCCATACCGGCCACTGGCGTTTCATCTATATAGACACCAACAGCAATATCATCCTGTGGTGATGCAGTCACCCCACGCATAATAATGCCATTGCGACCTGCGCCACGATCCAAGAAGTTAGTGGAAGGTAATGACCGCAAAAAGTCATCCATACCAACCATGCCACGCTTGCTAATCAGATCTCCACTGGCGACGGAGATACTGGCTGGAATATCCATTACACTGACATCGCCTCGCTTGCTGGCACTAACAATAACTTCCTCAATCACAGGGCTGTCTGCGCTAGCTAACGACACGTTGAGCCCCGCGGCACACAAACTGCCTAAAACGGCTGCTAATTTAGTTTTCTTATTCAGATTCATAACTTTCCCCTAGTGTTGTCAATAAAGCATACTTTCGTGAGACTCGGTATTAAATCTCGCTCCAATATATGTAGCTAACTACATATTAAAATATTTATAAAATGCTTCTAGCCTTAAGAAATAGAATATTTTAGGCATTTCCAGCATATTAGTAATTTTTATATTTGTAGTCAACTCTATTTATAAGGATTTAGCTCACTTCATTAAATGATATAGCGAGTCGCTTTTTCTAACTAGCTGGCCCCTCTAAAAATCATACTTGGCCGCCATATATATAGTCATCGCGCGCTCCCAAACTTCACCCACCAACCCATCACCCACAGGCTCGCCATCCAACTCCAACACTGGAGCTATATGTTTGCTTGAGTTAGTGATCCATATTTCGTCAGCATTGCGAACTTCGTCCATGGTCACTATTCGCTCCTCCACCGTTATGGATCCATTAGCGCGCATTGACTCTATGGCGATATGTCGAGAAATCCCCGGAAGTAGCTGATGATCAAGCACTGGGGTGGCCACGACGCCATCCTTTACAATAAACACATTACTGTAGCTACCCTCGGTTAACTGGCCAAGGGCGTTGTACATAATCGTTTCGTTGTTCTGTACAGAATAACTCTGCTGAAAATGCAGTACATTACCAAGCATGGCTGTGGACTTTATATGGCAGCGGCTCCAGCGCAAATCTTCAGTGGAAATCACTTTCAACCCAGCTTCAATGTGGCGATTTGGTATTGCGGGATGGGGGGCGATTTCTATTACCATGCCAAAGACAGTGGGTTTGACATTGCTAGGGAAGCCGTGAAAACGACGCCCCTCATTACCGCGACTTATCTGGAAATAGATGCCCAGATTCTGACCACCATTTTTGTTACTTAGCTGTGTCGCTATTTCGTGCCACTGCTCAGTCGTCAGGGGATTTTCGATACCTATGCTTTTCAGGCCATTATCCATGCGCTCCAGATGCAGCTTAAAGCCCACCATCTTTCCGCCGTAGGATGGGGTCACGTCATAAATACCATCACCAAAGAGAAACCCTCGATCAAATGGCGATATGGTTGCTTGCTCGGCAGGCATATATTCACCGTTTAAATACACAATCATCATGTTACTCACTTGAAGAAATTACTTTTTAATTTATAGCATGCTATATATTAATAATAGTCAACACATAAATAATGCTTGTTTAATGCCCATATAAAGGGGATTAAGCGGATTAATCAATAATATTTTTATTTGTACTTGGAGTCAACTATAATTATAATGCTAGAAAGGAATGTAGTATTGGGTGACATATGAATTTAAGAGCAACCAACAAAGCCAAGCGTCAAAGGCTTATCGTTTCGCATGCGGCTCGTCTTTTCTCTTCGACTGGATATGACCTTACGACAATAGAATTGGTCGCAGCGCGGTCTAATGTGTCACCTGCCACTATTTATAATAATTTTGAAAACAAGATAGGTCTGTTACTTGCAGTCTTAATAGAAGAAGGCGAAGGCGTTCAGCAGATTGGCCAAAAAATCATTGATCATCGGACGATAAATAATTTAGACGTTATTTATCGCCTAATTGAACTCTATGTCAATCACCCAATGGAATTTATGAACAAGTCCTGCTGGCGGCAAGCACTTGCAGCCTCGTCGGCGTCTTCACATAAAAAGTTCACCCAGGAATACCAAAATGTGGACAAGCAACTACAGGTTCAGCTTATCGAGCTAATGCACCAACTCTATAATGAAGATTTTTTCAGAACAGAGGTAGACCCTCAGTCACTGGGAGAAATCATTTGGAATAATGTCGATCAGATGTTCACAGATTTTATTTCTGACGAAAAGATGTCCCTCGAGGCATTAAAAAACACACTTAACAGACAGACTGAAGCGCTACTGATATTGGCCCAGGCGCAGGATTGATGGTTCATCTTGTAACTCAGTTTTGAAGGATAGAGTAATGCATAAAACAGTTTTTAGGGTTTACGGGAACCACAGAAGTACTGTAAATACCTGATGCTCAATATCATCAAACGCCCGTCACAGCGATCCTATGACTACATAATTATCGGGTCAGGCTCTGCCGGCAGTGTGCTCGCGGCTCGTCTGTCAGAGGACAATTCTAAAAGCGTGCTTTTAGTTGAAGCTGGGCCTAGCGACAGAGATACATTTATTCAAATGCCCGCTGGCCTGGGTATTCCACTGATGAAGGATCGGTATAACTGGAAATTCTTCTCTGAAGAAGCGAACTCTTCTGCCTCTGAAAAAGAGATATATACCCCCCGCGGCAAGGTTCTCGGGGGCTCCTCATCGATTAACGGCATGAATTGGGTGCGCGGCAATTCAGCTGACTATGACGACTGGGCCCAATCAGGCCTTACTAATTGGTCTTACGCCCATTGCCTGCCCTATTTTAAGCGCAGTGAAAACTATGCACAGGGTGATCCCGCTTATCGAGGAATCGGTGGGCCGACTAATATTGTCAAGGCCGAGGCTACCAATCCCCTTTTCAAATTGTTTCTTGATGCAGCCTGCGACTACGGCCTGGCACTCAACCCTGACCACAATGGTGAAACGCAAATCGGAGCCCATACAACCCAAAGGAATGTTTCTAAGGGTACAAGACATAGCGCATCTCAAGCTTATTTATATGATCAGCCAGCTAAGGCTCATCTAGATGTCCTACTGGAGACACGCTGTACCTCGATTGAATTTTCAGGACAGGATGCCGCTAGGGTGCATTTAATCCGCAGGGGCAAAGTCTTTACTGTTGAGGTGGGGTCAGAACTGATCCTGTCTGCAGGTGCCATCCAGACTCCGCAACTGTTAATGCTATCCGGTATCGGTGATGGCGATGCACTTAAGGCGTGCGACATTAATATAAAACAACATATGCCGGGGGTCGGTAGCAACTTACAGGATCACCCCGCATGGTGTTTCGAGTACGGTGCCACAGACCCTCGCGATTCCTTAGCCTCTAAACTGGGTTATTTGGGACGCCTTAAAATCGGCGCTGAATGGCTGTTCAGAAAACAGGGACTAGGTATCTCCAATCACTTTGAGGTAGGTGCTTTTTTGTCGCTACTTGGCACGGGAACGGGCGCCGATGCACAGATGGAATGTATCGCCATGAGAGGTCATTTTGCGCCTGAAGGAATCAAAATTGAACCCGGTTACCAGTGCTTTACCAGCCTGCAGCGCCCTACCAGTCGCGGAAAGCTCTGTATAACCAGTGCCGACCCTGCTGTAGGTCCAAAATTTCAATTTAATTATTTGACCACTGACCATGACAAGAAGCTAGCAATAGCGGCCATTAAAGCAACCCAACAAATATTTCAGCAATCCGCTTGGCAGGGCCGTCTCAGCTCAGAATTATCCGGTGTTGATAATCTCAAGTCTGACAGTGACATTATAAAATGGGCTTTTGCTAATGTAGAGTCGAATTATCACCCCTGCGGTACCTGTAGTATGGGAGTTGATGACAAGGCTGTTACAGATGCGCAAGGTCGGGCCCATGGGTTTAACAACTTGCGTATTGTGGATGCATCAATAATCCCATCCATTCCAGCAGGCAATCTAAATGCGATCACAATAATGATTGCCGAAAAAATTGCTGACAGTATTCTCGGGGTGTCCGCCATTGAGCCAGAATATCCGTCGATCAACTGATAATAATAAGCATAAAAGCTAGGGAGTAAACTTTGCCAAGTCTTTCGAAATCTGAGCGTGAGAATCAGAACGTACTACCCAATAACAGTAATATTTTTGACAGTCCCACAGCGATCTTTGCAGCCATTGTTCTTGGGTTCGCTGGAACTGGGGTTGCAATGGGTATGCCACTGCTGGTCGGCTCAATGGCAAGTTCTCTGGGCTTTAGCGATCAACAACTGGGGTACCTGGCGTCATCTGATATGACAGGGCTGTTTGTCGGCTCAGTCTCTGCCTCACTAGTAGTGGCTAAAATGAATCGCCGTTTACTCGCTGCAGCCGGTCTATTCATGGTAATGCTGGGCAACTATTTGTCTATTCAATCACCAGATATTCTACCCTTGATGCTGTGTCGTTTTTGTGCAGGAATAGGTGCGGGACTCTGTTATGCAACATGCACCGCCAGCCTTGCAGGAAGTCATAACTCGGCGCGCACATTCAGTATTCTTCTTTTTATACTAGTGGTAATGAATGCCTTTATTTTTTATATCTTTCCGATTATTGATGCCAAATGGGGCGTCACTGGGCTGTTTGGTTTTTACTTGCTCCAAGCTATTCCAATTCTACTCGTACTGCCACTGCTTCCTCAGTATTGCATCGGAGAAACCGACGAAGGCACATTGAATACTGAGGCCGATAGCTCTGAGGTTCACCCACAGATACCAAAGATCCTGCCTCGCCTGTGTTTAGCTGCTGTTTTTAGCTTCTATTTGTTAGTCGGTGCTTACTGGGCGTTTATCGAACGCGCGGGTGCCGCAGCCAACATTAGCCCTGAATTTATCTCAGCCACTTTAACCTGGGCGCAAATATTCAGTCTCACTGCTGCCATTATAGCGGTATGGCTTGCAAGACGTTTTGGACAGTCAAAACCCTTACTCTTTGCGCTAATAATCATGGTTGTTACCATGCTGGCACTCGCGCTTAGGATCGACACCATCACATTTGTCTTTAGTATATTTTCCTTTAGTTTTTTCTGGATATTTATTGACGTTTTCCAGCTGGGAACCCTATCTAATATTGATCATTCTGGTCGTTATGCAGCATTGGTTCCTGCCTTCCAGGGAGCGGCGCAAGCGGTGGCACCCGCAGCCGCAGGATTGCTACTATCCTTCCAGCTTGGCTATAGCTCCGTCATGCTTATGTGCGCAGCGACGGCAGCAGTTGCTCTTTATATATACCATTATGTCTATCGAGGACTAAAGCAGATTGCACCTGATGTGGCAGATGGGGACTAAGTATGGCAAGCTGGCGGATTCTCGCCCAGCCCTAATGATATGATAGAAGCGGTCTGCCTTTTCAATGCGTCTTTTAATTCCTGGATAGACATCGGCTCGTCAGAAATAAAATCAGTAAACATCTGATTGACGTTGTTCCAAATAATTTCACCCAGTGATTGGGAGTCCCATTCGGTGATAAAAACCTGCTCATCTTTAAGAGCATGCATCACGCGAATAAGCTGCGCCTTCAATTTTCTATCAACATTGTGGTATTCCTGAGAGAATTTCTTGTGTGAGGATGCCGTTGAGGCAGCAAGAGCTTGCCGCCAACAGGACTTATTCATAAACTCCATTGGATGATCCACATACAGCTCAATTAGCTTATAGATAATGTCGACATCATTCCTTTGACGCTGGGCAATGATCGTCTCGCCAATCTGCTCAACACCTTCCCCTTCGTCTATTAATACTGCCAGGAGAAGCCCTATCTTATTATCAAAATTATTATAAATGGTGGCGGGTGAGACGTTAGATCTCTCCGCGACCATTTCTATTGCCGTAAGGTCGTAGCCTATTGACGAAAAAAATCGGGCCGCGTTTGCTACTATCCGCTTTTGTCGGCTGACCTTGTTAGTTTCTCTAAGACTCATAAGACTCGTTTATTGATTGAATTGCTTAATAGACCTGCTGTGGCCACTGCAAAAACCTGATTGTTCGCCGAACACGCGCCAAAATGTTCAGGTTTTCGAGAAAGCGCCTATTTTAACCTCAGATGCTCGGGCTAAGTCAATAATCCCCTATTTTTCTTGATAAATTCTCCGTCCTATGGCGTTTATGGGCTTGGGGCCTAGTCAACCAGATAGGTCACCAGTAAAAGCTATATCTGCGTCTACGTATTCCTAATTAGGGTTCCATAGTCTGTCTTGCCTCTGGCAATACTGATAAAAGCCAAGGAGTCATTGGCATCAACAATCGCAATGGTGCCCATACCAGCTTCTAATAATGACAAGGCTTCTTCCACCTTTGGGATCATGCCGCCGACAATAACACCGCTATCGATATGTTCTCTTGCCTCGATGGCGTCTAAATGACCGAAGCGGCTCTGAGGATTGGTAATATCCTTATATATACCACCGATGCCAGTAACAAAGATCAGCAGCTGCGCAGACATCTGTTTGGCTATCTGAATAACCGTGGTGTCGGCATTAATATTAAACACTTCACCGCTGTGGTTCATACCTATAGAAGCAACCACAGGCACTAGATGCCCAGCTAATAAGCGCTCTAAAAGCTGAGTATTAATCTTGGTAACATCGCCTACCTCACCAAAATCAATAGGCTCAGGACCACCGCCAGACACTATGGTTGGCGGGCGCCTTTCGGCCTGAATAAGTTTTCCAGAAGCACCATGGCAGCCAAATGCATTAACCCCCTGAGCCTGCATGACAGAAACCAGATCGACATTTACCTGGCCACACAATACCTGTTTTACCAACTCTAGATCATCGCGACTAGTGATACGCCGCCCAGCCACTTTCCGCGGCTCTATTCCACAGCGAGACTGCATGGCAGAAACCTGCGAGCCACCGCCATGTAATACCACCACATCCCAATTGTCGCTTATCAGGCCCAGAATATTGCTCACTAGCCCAATGCGCTGACTGTCATCAAGCAAAATATCACCACCCACTTTTACGACTGCTAGTGGTTTTTTTTGGCTCATGGCCACATCCCCAATTGATCAAGCTGGTAGTTGTTATCATGACCCGTCATCAAATTGAAATTCTGTATAGCCTGGCCTGCGCCTCCCTTAATCAGGTTATCCAGTACGCTAGTGACGCACAGAGTTTTGCATCCATCGCTATGGGTCTGGCTTATCTCAATACCAATTTCTATACGCGCTGAGTTTTTGACGGCTACTACCTCTGGAGACATGCCCTTGGGTAGCACCGAGATAAGTGGAAAATCTTTATAATAGGCCTCATACATCTGGCGTAATCGGTCCTCAGTTAGGCCGGCTGGCAGATCGAGTTGAGCGATCGACATCATTCCGCGGGCAAGAGGTGCAGATACAGGGACAAAATCCAGCTTGACCTGCCCTGCTCCAGCTGCGCCTAAAGTTTGTAGTATTTCCGGGGTGTGCTGATGATCAAACACCTTATAGGTCTTTAGATTATTACTGCGCAGGGTGTGATGATTACCCGCCTGGGCGTGTACACCAGAGCCACTTGAACCGGTTAACGCCACTACCTTAACCGCTGACTGCTGCATAAGCCCCCCATTCGCCAGGGGCAACAGGGAAGTGGCTATGCAGGTAGCAAAGCAACCGGGATTAGCCACGTACTTAGCGGTTTTAATCTGCTCGGCATAGAGTTCCGGCATGCCATAAACAAACGTCCCCAGTCGCTCAGGACAAGGATGTTGATCGGCATAGTATGCGGTGTAATCACTCAGCTGTTTAAGGCGAAAGTCACCTGACAAATCGATAATTCGTACATCGAGTTCAAATAATGCCATAGCAACACGCGCGGTGATTACATGAGGCATCGCGAGGAATACAATATCTGCACCTGCGGCACATTCTTGAGGACTGATATCTTCCAGAATAATGTCACTAAGCCCCCAAAATGAGCGGTTAACTTGGCCAATAGTTTTGCCTATATGATCTTTACTAGACACGCGTAATATTTCCACATCATCGCGACTTAACAGGTTGCGCAGCAGTTCTGCAGCAAGGTATCCGGAGCCACCAATGATAGAGACTTTAGTTTTTTTCATAAGGCATTCTCAGTGTAGTTTTCGTCAGGACGAACAATGACCAGGGCTCGCTGCCCAATAGCGACATTTTCATTAGGGAATAAAATTCGTTCGCCGCTTTTTGTCACAATGTATTGGTAGTCTTCATCTGTCGCCAGAACATCACCCTCATTAAAGGGGGTAAAGTTGACTATGTCTGACGAAAACAAAAGACGGAATGCTTCAGTTTTCTTGGGCACCTCAGCAGCGACAATAAAACGTTTGGCCACTTTTCTCTCGGCTGCTAAGTCGACATCTCCACCGATCATCTCACGCAGCCCCGCAACGATAGCGGCGAACTCGGTGATGTTATTTTTACCAAAGGGTTTTGCACTGCCAAGCTCCAGGGTAAAACTGGTGACTCCCAAAGTATTGGCAGTGAATGCAGAGAATGTAGCGCTCGTTTGCGTCGTGGTTAATATGGCTTCGATACCCCATTGTCCCAATAATAAACACTGATGCTCAGTCTCGACTCGGTCGCCAGGATTTGGAGATACAGCAAACTGCTTGTACACAGAACCTCTAATCGCAGTATGCAAGTCATAGTGAATCTTCTGATGGGCATCCATGCTAAAGAAATCGCGACTGTAGTCCATTAAAGTACGACTTCTACGACGCTCGTCAGAATCCTCATCTTTGCCTGTCAGGGCGCCATTAAACAGACGATTCATGTTTTCATCGATTTCACGTCTGCCAGCTTTTATCGCCTTTGGATTGGCGATAACAATAAGTAAGGTCTGCCTAACGGCAACTTTACCGGCCAAAATGTCAGTCACTAATTGATCGATAATTTCAATAGGCGCAGTTTCATTACCATGCACACCAACCGATAATAAAATCGAGTTTTTAAGTGTGCCCCCCTGAGGCTGAAAATATAGAACGCCATTATCCCAGAGTTCTACCACAACATTATTGTCTATGATCAGACTAGGCCGCCCCTCAATGAAGGCTTCATCCAGGGTAAATTGCACAAAGCTTTGCTCGCCAAATAGCTGCTCCTGAAAAGTACTCATCCGGTTAAACCTGCTGGAACTCATAAAAGCTTCCCAGCCCCATAATTTGAGTTAACTCATCCAAGGCCACTCTACTCTCAAAGAGTAAATTCGGGTCGGCCAAATCTGCACTACTCAGAGAATCACGATAATGCTTATCAACCCAGTTGTTTAGTGTCGAGAATAGCCCTTCAGTTAATACAAAAGCGGGATTAACCTGGGCTAATTCCTCTTCATTTAAGACAACTCGTAGACGCAAACAGGCCGGACCGCCTCCGTTGCGCATACTTTGCCGCACATCGACAAACTCCAGATGTTTAATCGGCGTATCCTGTGTAATAAGGTCGAGTAAATAGCCATGAACATTTTTATTTTCCTGACTTTCCCTTGGCAGTATCAGGGTCATGCCCTCAGTTCCAGGTAGGTTGACCAGTTGAGAATTAAACAGGTATGACTTAATAGCATCATCGAGAGATACGAGCTGCTCGGGTGCCTCTATAAAGTGAACTGGTTGCTCGCCATAAGCTGCGGCAACCTCTTTAAACAATCTAGACTTATCGGCAAATGCTCGCTCATGCATAAACAGCACATTTTTATTACTCACGCTGACCACATCATTGTGAAATCCGCCGGTGTCGATGACCTCTGCACTTTGGCAGGCCATCACCACTTTCCCAGACCTCAAACCATGCTTACGTGCGATCGCCCCTGAGGCTTCTAAGGACTGTCTCGCAGGGAAGTTGGTACTGCCTCGGGAGTCGCCAAAATCATGTTTGCCATAGACAAATAATTGGACGCCCCGTTCACCATATTCATTGCATAGTCGACTGTGATTGGCTGCGCCCTCATCGCCAAAATGCACTCCGCCCAGCAGCGCATTATGGTGACGAAAATACTTATCATTGGTGAAAATCGCCTTTAATGTTTTGCTCGTCGTACTGTGCTCGATAGAGCGATGAAACATGCTTTTTAAATTGGCTGGGGTAAAGTGCACACGGCCATCTTCGCTATCACTGCTGGGTGAAACCGTAGCCGCATTGGCGGCCCACATTGAAGACGCTGAATAGCACATCGCCAACAAATTAGGCGCAGTTTTAGCCACTTTTTCTATGATCGCCTGATCAGTGCCGCAAAAGCCAAGTTCTCTAAGCGTAGGAATATGTGGCCGCTCTTGAGGGATTAAGATACCCTGTTTTAAACCAAGCTGATGCAGCCGCATCATTTTGGCAAGACCCTCTTTGGCAGCCTGGCGTGGCTGTGACACCAGCTTAGTGTTATTGGTTGAGGCCAAATTACCCTGTGACAGCCCGGCATAGTTATGGGTACTGCCAATGAGGCCATCAAAATTCATCTCAACTGTGTGGGACATGCTCAATTTCCTTGTTTTTATCACCTAAAGTAGCGACTGGCCTGCAAGGCACTGCGACTAAAATAAGGCTATAGCTCTGTGTATCTAACAACATCATTTATTGATAAATTAAGGGCGTTCAATGTCTCTGCAGGCAGCGAAACGTTTTTATCATTGCCGAGATCAAGGCAGCTAATACAGGCTGCAAAAGACGTAACATCTCCACCGCTTACTATGTATTGTTTGCCATCACAATTAACTGCCTCACCGACAATAGTGCCGACAGCGCTAGAGGTCACTGTTGCAAGTTGATCGATAAAGGTGTCAACACTGGGCGCGCCATCGAAAATATCTATCTGTCCACGCCACTGAAAGCCCTCTTTTTCCAGCATCGCTAAGGCCGCCTTGCCTTGGTCATTGGGTCTGCCGATGACTTGCTGTGCCTCTTCAGAGAGCAAGTTGACATAGATAGGCTGCGTTGGCATCAGATCGGCGATAAACTGGTTGCCATTGACGGCACCAAATAAATCGGCTGCGCTAAAGTCCATATCAAAGAAATTCTTACCTATAGCTTCCCAAAATGGCGATCGACCCTGTTCATCAAAATAGCCGCGAAGATCGGCCATTACCTGAGCAGGGAAGCGCTCTCTAAATTCAGCCATAAATAAATACCGACTGCGAGCAAGCAATTTACCATTGCCATTCCTACGGTAGGGCTCATCTAAAAACAGGGTTGCTACTTCGGCAAAACCTTCAAAATGATTGGATAGGTTGAGAGTTTCAACAGTTACTTTCTTACCCAGAATCTTACTGCTGTGGGTTACCTTGTTAATCTTGTAGGAGTAAAACTGATCATCTTCACCCAATTGGGCAATAATTCCAGCGGTGCCCACCAATAACTTGGTGTCGGTATCTTCCATGACTAGTAAGTACTTTTCTCGCCCTGGCGTCGTTACAGTTTTCGACAAACTATCGATTGCCACAGCAATTTTTTTGCTCAGCGTGGTAAGGTCGGGAGGCAATGTTGTCATCCCTGGATAGGCAGCTTCAGCGAGGCGCAATAAGCCATCAATATCGTCTTCTCTAATCTGTCTTACAATAATCATATTAAACTACCTTTAATTGGTATCAACGTTAATCCAGCCAAGTATTTCAGCCTACAAAACCTCTGTCATAACGCTGCGCACTGATGCGTCAAATACATTGACGATATTATCAATATCATCGGTCGTACAAATTAAAGGGGGTGAGAATGCCATTGAGTCCAATGAGGGCAATGGTCTGGCAATAAGTCCGTTTTCATAACATTTCTGTGCCACTTTGGCAGAGATTTTTGTCTCTTTATCAAAAAACGTTTTATTGGTTTTGTCCTTTACTAGCTGTACAGCGGCAATCATGCCTTTGCCACGCACCTGTGCAACAAAGCTGTCCTGGGCAAACCGTTTGTTTAACTGCTCATGAAAATAGGCACCCACAGTAGCGGCGTTATCAACTAGGTTTTCTTTTTCGATAATATCTAAATTGGCCATTGCAACTGCCGCACCAATTGGGTGGCCCGCATAGGTATAGCCATGAGCAAAGTTGCCATACTTGACCGAACCCTCTTTGATCAGCTCCCAAATCTCCTCTGAAACAAAGGATGCCGAATAGGGAAAATAGCCACTGGTGAGAGCTTTGGCAGTCGTCATCATGTCGGGCTTAAGATCATACATTTCGCTTCCAAACCATGTCCCTAGACGGCCATAGCCACAGACAACCTCATCAACAATAAACAGAATCTCGTAACGTTTTAGTACCTTCTGAATTGCTGCAAAATAACCCTCGGGAGGCGGAACAACGCCTCCAGCACCGAGCACTGGCTCGGCAATAAATGCCGCTACCGTATCCGCACCCTCCGCTAAAATCATTTCCTCTAACTGCTGCGCTCGACGTGAAGAAAATTCCAGCTCTGTCTCGCCATCTAGACCGTGGCGGAAAAAGTCCGGGGACTCGGTGTGTAAAATATTATTTGTCGGCAGATCAAAAGCGGTATGAAATGATGGCAACCCCGTAAGGCTGGCCGTGGCAACTGAGGTACCATGGTAGGCCTGCCAGCGGGAAATAATTTTCTTCTTCTGGGGTCTATTGCGAATATTATTGATATACCAAACGATCTTAATCAGGCTGTCGTTACCATCGGATCCGCCACTGCCAAAAAAGACTTTGGACATGCCATCCGGTGCTTTTTCCAATAGGCGTTCTGCCAACTCAATCTGACCTATGTTCGACATGCCAGAAAACGTATGATAATAACCAAGCTCTAGCGCGGCTTTTTGCATGGCTTCTGCTATCTCTTCTCGGCCATAGCCAATATTCACGCACCATAAGCCTGCTACCGCATCAATCAGTTGCTTGCCTCCATTGTCACGCAGATAAATCCCTTTACCCGACTCAATTATTCTGGATCCAGTGCGCGCGAAGTCATCTGCATTGGTTGCGGGATGTAAAATGGAGCTAGCATCAATTGCACTGAGTGTTTTCATCTTATCTCGCCTATTATTTCTCGTTACAGCCGCTTATGAGTCAACCTAGGATTCAACCTGAGCCCTGACCCGCCTGATGGGCTTTTAAGTGTGGGAAATGGTAGAGCGACAAGAGTTCAAACGATATAGCAATAGTTTGCATAATCTGTAACAATATTTATCAAATTGTCAGACATTTATGACATTTAGTTAAATTACTGCGTGTATTTATGTATACGAAAGATAGGACTGAGACTATGGATAACCAAAACCGTGGGGTTAGCTACGATTCTCTCGATCGTGATCTCATCTCACTGCTCCGTACAGATGCTAGAGCGTCAATTTCACAATTGGCCAAGGTATTAAAAGTATCTCGCGGGACAGTACAAAACCGTCTAGACCGGCTGCTCGCAACCAAAGCTATTGTTGGTTTTACCATAAGAGCCAGTGCCAGCATTGACGACGGGGCTATTCGCGCGATTATGTTGATCGAGGTGACAGGTAAATCGACCTCTAGGATTATCAGTAAACTACGTGGACTGCCCGAATTACAGAAAGTGCACACGACTAACGGGGCATGGGATTTAGTGGCTGAAATTCAATCGTCGAGCCTGGCAGAATTTGACCAAGTGTTAAGAGAAGTAAGATTAATTGATGGTATTGCTAATAGCGAAACCAGTATCTTGCTCAGTACAGTGTAGTAGCCAAATAAAGCCCCATGGTGTTACAGTCTGGCGTGCCTCAGGCAACTAATAACAGCCGACTAATAATTATAAAAAATAGGAGTCCCCCTTGAGCGAGCAAGCTATTCAACTAGCGGTATTCTGTTTTGTGCTGGGTGCTATTGCCCTGATCACCTACATTAAATGTCGCGGTGAAAATCGACATTCAACAGACTCCAACAAAGAGTACTTTCTCGCCGGCGGCGGCCTGACCTGGGTGTTTGTCGCGGGCTCCATCACCCTCACCAATCTGAGTACCGACCAGCTGGTAGGCATGAATGGCAATCAAATGCTACCGCTGCCCTTTTCCCGATTTTTCAAGACGCAGATGTAAGGAATGGTACAGAGTCGTTTTAGGAAGCATATAAAACACATTGTTGTTATCTGTAAAATGAGAGGACAGTTGTATAAGCAATCTGAAAAAAAGTTATATGAAACGCGGTAGCATTTATCAAAACAAGCACCTCACTCACAAAATGGAGCTTACTAAAATTACAGTCGCACACCACAAATATGTAATGAGGTGTGCTGACTGTAGGGGTGCTTTTGTTAAATAGGCTACTAAAGAAGAATTTGAGATTGCTAATCAGTGGCTATTAAATTTCTAAAGCCACTTTCTTTTCTATTTCCAATAAAACCATATCCGCTAACTTCTCGTTCGTATTATATATGTGGTTAGTAAATCCACTTTCTTTTAATTGCTTTGCTGACTGCTTTAATCCCACATAACAGCGACATAGAGCATCATTGCTTATGTCAGTTCCATTATGTTTCATTACATACAAGTAACTCTTGCTTTTACCTAAATAATCTAATGCAAATTTTTTCTTCGTTAATGTTCTGTCGTATTCCTTTAGTGTTTCAAATACTTTGTCTAATATCATTCTTAATACTCCTTAGTAGTGTTCACATATTGATCAATAGTAGTAAGTAAAGTAATAGCTACACACTCCCAAAAAGCGTGTTTGGACTAACGTGCATTCACCCATACATGTTAATTATCAAAATATTAAATATTTAGTCTGTGTTTTAGACTAAATTCGCCAATACTCCAACTCGTTCAGCGCTTTCGCTTTGGGCTTGTGCGTAACTGCTCTGTAAATCGATATAAGCCTGTTGCTTTACTATTTCTGCCATTTCATCACTATGGATAACTTCATCAGTCGCTTGTTGTATCTTAGTGCGTGCTGCGTCCTCCAACGTACGTTTCGTTTTCTTGAGAATAACGATGGCACTTGCCAACTGATGTGCCGTATTCAACATTGCGCCGTCGCCATAGGTAATGCTGTTATGATTTGTATACTTTCTCATTGCTCGGCTTAATGTTTGCAGTAACCCCTCATCCTCACATTTGAGCTGCAACCAATCGTAATCCTCTTGTTTGCACCTGCCCTCCGATTTAATCTTCTTGTGAATATTCAATATCTTGACTGCAACATTTCTGATGTTCGTAAAACGCACATATCCCTCATATATCTCATGTAATTTCATAGCTTTTCCGAATCGTTGACGACTATAGTTATTGGCTGATTCTTTTTCTCTTACCTACAAGCACGCTATTTCTTAAATAATTAATGCGCACAGTTATTTATCGATTAATGGCTAAAAGCACTTATTTGGCTGTTAAACCAGAAAAATACGAAGGTATAAGGGAATTGATTAAGGTCTGTGGACGAGCTAAACAGGCCAATAAGAACAGGCTTATTGTGCCCCTATCGTTTTGGAGTGGTGTTGATATTACTGATACGTCTTAATACTACGTTTGTGCTTACTTGCGCTTACGTGTGTTTATACAGTGGGTTTAGGGTCTATCTCCAATTGCTTTGCTGTATAAAAAGAAAATAGCTGTTCTTTTGAGAGCTCTCCGTTATCCAAATAATGTTGTAAATACTGCTCGGTAGAGGCTATGTATTGGGACACTTTATCCAACGATACTTTGATCTTGTCAGCGCTTTTTTGAATATTACTCACCTCTTTTTCCACAGACTTATAATCGCTAAGCAAATACAGTAGACGCTCCACAATCATGGTCATTACCTGCCCATCGATTTTCTTAGTATGGACATGCGCTATAGCCATCTCTCTGCAAATAGCATAAACCACCGCTAAGTTGGAAAAATCGCCCCGCCGGGTACTGATGATCACGATAAACCCAACGCCTTGAGTAAACTTAACACCACCCACACATTCAGCCCACACATTTGGATCGACACTGTCCTCATCAAATATGATCACGTTGGCGAGTGTGTTTCTGTTAGCCCGCATTTCTAGCAACTGCCCTATTGCGGTGTCTGTTTGTGCGGCAGGATCACGATTATCAAACATACCCAGCTTTACGCCTTTGTCTAACTTTACCTCGAAGCCGATGGCGCAATCATGTTTACCATCAATCGCTACCATCACATCGCCTGTTTTGTTTCTAGGCAACTGACCTCTTTGCATAGATAGATCTAGGATTTCATCATTATCATACTTAGCCGCCGTCTGAATTTCAGCTAGCGCTTGCATCACCTGCTGTTCGGCTTTTTCACCTTTGCGACTGGTCTCTTTAAATCGCAACTCTCGCAATTCATATAACGCTTTTAACGAGACCAAACGTTTCCCTAACTCTCCTTCGGTCTCGTGTAAAAACTGGGCGATCTCACCCTTGATTCCAGCTAACACACCAATACCAATTGCTTTGACTATAGCTTGCTCTCGCTGACTGTCGGGCAGTCCTGCCAGATACTCCGCTACGATAGGGTTGTCGATCTGAATCTTTTCAATATCCAGTACGCCGTTTCTCAGTTTTATAGCCATATTATGTGCCTACTTAGCGTTGATCTAGCTTGAGTGCATTGCATTAAGCTGGTTGATCACTCGCTCCACATCGTCCCAAGAGACCTCACTGCTCTCAGCACAATCAGCCAGAGAAGGTCCTTCATAGGTTGCGTTTTCTTTGTCATACCACACAAAATGACACACCTCGTCAGCGGGCCTTTGCACTATTGACCAGTGCGTGGCTTCATGCGGTGGAAATACAAAATCAGTGTCCGCAGCATGTTTGTGTATGTATACCGCATAGGACTCCATGTTGAGATCTTCAACCTCATCATCATCTTCAGCATAACCGTCGAAGGCTATTTTGATTTGCGGGTATGGACTGATATCCACCCCAACCTGTAAATCATTAACGTTTGTGTGACGTCTTGCTGATGCGACCCACTGCTCGATTATGTTTTCCATTGCGACTGCCCCTTTGGATTCTCAATCATTTAATAGGTAATACAAAATTGGCCACGTTCAACCGCTTGTATATTGGCCTTGGCTTTTTTCAACATCCTACTAACACTGCTGTTCATGTAATTCTTTCTGTTTGCACGTTGTTTCGATAGAGGAGACGGCTGCGCGATACCTTGCTTGATACCGATGTATATCTCCCTCAGCCGCTCTTTTTCATCCTCGGTAAGGACTCGTGTCTTA
>Ga0209603_1000251_pt1 | contig 68455 bp, 55 predicted proteins | sample COGITO_mtgs_1206_FD_184812 | JGI IMG/M metagenome (GOLD analysis project Ga0209603, IMG submission 184812) | Pelagic marine microbial communities from North Sea - COGITO_mtgs_120607 (SPAdes) (version 2) | ecosystem: Environmental > Aquatic > Marine > Epipelagic ...
TCTTCAAAGCTAATTTCATCAAACATCTCAAACAGTCCTTCAACTCCAGCAATAAATCCTGCTTTGTCTTTTGTATTGTTTCTAGCGTCTACAAAGGTCATGTCATCAGAGAATACCTCTTTCAGGTAGTCTATATTTTCTTCACTTACGTTTTTAAAAAGAGTTTTAATAATTTCAGAGCGTTCATCGTTTGTGGTCACTGTTCCATTTGGGTTTTGGCAGGAATAGATAACCACCACCAATAACAGCAATAATAATTTTTTCATTTCTGTATTTTAGTTGTTTAAAGCTACTAATATAGGAAAGAAATTAATCATTTGAAACTAGGTCAAGAGATTTGAAGAGTTTGCTTACTTTTTTTTCAAATTATTTATACCCGATTTCTTCGGATAATACTATTTTACTTCTGGTAAAATTACCTGTTCCAAAACCGATTTCTTTTCCTTCAGAATTGTATAGGTTGGCTTCAGCTACAAATATTTCCTTTGATGCATACTTTAACTTGCCAACAGCTTTTATTAATCCTTGATTTCAAACGGAACTCCTAAATCTCTTGCTCTTGGCTTTTGCCCATAGGATTGAGAACAAATAAGCATTATAATAATAATTGAAAATATTTTTTTCATATTGTTGTTTTCTTTTTTAAAGATTTAATCAAAAAATAGAGCATTGGAATAAAAATCATTCCCATAGTTAAAGGTAAAAACCAAGTTCCAAGCCCGTCTGCATGTCCGTTTACAATTTGAATTTTTCTAAAAACTATTAATCCAAAAAGTACTACAATAACTAATTTCAAAACCCTCATCATTCGAGTTGCATTTGTATATTGATGTACTGCATTTTCTTTTGTTATTTGACTAGGATAATTAAACATATGAGGATGCTTATTTAAAGTTGTTAATCCAATAAATAAGAGTGTAGAAATGATAGGCAATATAAATATATGTGTCTTATTACCAAATCCATCAGCTTTTCCAGCACCATTAAAATGTATTGGAATTATTTCCGGTAATATAGAATAGTTTGTTAATGTTAAAGCCCATATACCAACTACAGAAACCCAACCAAGAACCTCAAGTATCTTGTCAGTTTGGTTTAATTGTAATTTCATTCGTGGTCTTTTATTCATATTGATAGGGCTCTTTATTATATATCATTCTCTTAATATTCTCCAACACTCTTTTCATATACGTTTTCCAGAAAGTTTTGCCAAAAATCCAACATAATGGGAAAAGTAAAAGATTGTTAGAATGTAAACAGTATGTGTAGTTAATTCGTATTTTTTGATTCGCTAATTTTTCCGTTTCCCATCTTCCAACAAACTTGTAAAAACTAAGCATCCAAGATTGAAAATTATCTACCTGAATTATCCAATATTGATTTTCTTTTCTTTCAATTAGATTGTCAACAGAAGCAAAACCTCCTTTTTGGGTTATCGATTTCGCGACATATACTTTTTTACAAGAGCCAGGTTTTCCCCAATCCTTGTCGTCTGTTGTATGTGTAACTTTCGGCATAATTCCGAATCCAGTATGAATTTTAGAAACATCACAAAGCATAGGTGTTTTAAATGCTCTTTCGAGTGAACATTCGTAAATAGTTGAAACATTAACTTTTGTAATCATTTTTTGGTATTCGTTTTACCTGATTGGCAAAGTGATTGTATATGTTTTGTTGAGTGTTTTAAGCGTTTCTATTTTCTAATTAGTCTTCATTATTTTTTTTACAATTATTTTGTCTTTCGTATACACGTTTAATATGTATGTAGCTTCACTTAGATGCTCTATATTAAATTGTGTTTCTAATTTGTTTATATTGTTTTGCTGAATTATTTTTCTTCCTCTTAGGTCAAATAATTCAACTTTTAATATATCTCTAGAAGACTTAATAAACATCTTGCTAGAAGATGGGTTTGGAAAAACACTTACTATTTTATCATTGCCATTAAAATCTTCAATAGCTAAGCTATTGTTTATTGTTATTAAATAATCCTCTACTTCACCAAAAGCATTCACACATGGGTCTATAATATTATCATAAACATTACTAACACGCATTCTTAAATTTTGTCCAATAACTGCATCATTAGGAACTGTAAAGGATCCGCTTGATAAGTTGTTTGTGTAATTAGACATACTAATTAATTCTAAATCATCAAAAATTCCATTTCTATTAAAATCAATCCACGCCGCAGCTTTATCTAGTTCAAATGCAAAATCTAGTCTTACAGATAATTGATACGTTTCACCTGAGACTAATTGAATAGGTTCTAAATCATCATATAGTGTATAATAATCTTGAGATGAATTATTTACAAAATCCCCAAGGCTTACTTGATTTATGAAATCAGATGTGGTTCCGTCCAATCCTTGAGAATTACAATACGAAAGCTCACGAACTTCAAACATAAATTTATAAGTACTTGAAGTGTCATTATCAGAGCCTGTCGCTAAAACTTTAAAATATACTTTATCACCTACATTTAATGTATTTGGCAGAGGTTCATCAGAAGCCCACACATTATCAGTAATATTGGACATGTTTATAGAATTATCAAATAATTGGTTGTTTATAGAAAAAACTACTTTTACGTCAGTTAAAGTCCCATTATAATTAATTATAGAAGATACAAACTGATTATTTCCCTCTAGTGGAGAATTTAGTGAAGCAGGATCTGTAATTGATGTGCTCTCTATTGAAGGATAGATATCTCTACGAAACAAATCGTATTCCCAAAGACCTCGCCCCCAAGTTGCCGCTTTAATAGTATTTGCACCATAATTAATTTCTAATTCTTCAACTGCTACGTTAGGTAAATTAGTATTGTATAGTATCCACCTATCTCCGTCTAGAGGCATGTAGTAAACCCCAACTTCTGTTCCTATATAAATATAAGGATTACTTGTGTGATCTATAACCACTGTATGTACGGGGATATCTCCAATATTGAAGGTGATGTTGGACCATGAGGATCCTCCATTTATAGATCTGTAAACTTTTTGATCATTATTTTGATAGCTAGCATTAACAACAACAATATCATTATCATCGTTTGGATTAATAGCTATATCTTGAATCTCGTGATTAGGTAAATTGTTCTTAATATTAGTGAAATTAGCACCTTCATCCACTGACTTTTCTATTTCACTAGCTCTTGACACAACCATAATATTAGAATTATTTTGTGCTATTTCAGCATTTCTTATCTGCCACCAGTAATTACCTGGGTTTGAATTTAAAAATGAAGGGGTTCCCACGTAAGAGTAATTAAGACCAAAATCAGTACTAACATAAACACCATTTCTAAAATCATAAATTTTAAACTGATCATTAGGGTCATACGCTAACGGAGCTTCCCACCAACCATCTGTTCCATTTGAAGTTACAATAGTATTAGACATTCCTGAATCGAGCGTTCTAATTCTTCCACCAAACTGATAACTTCCAATCATATATTCAGGATTAAGAGGTAAAACGATACCTTCCATACCGTCTGCTCCATATGCTTCAACCCATTCTGTAGAATTTTTTATTGTTGTGCCATTATCTTGAGAACCACTAATTGCAACATTATTGTTAGATTGACTAATTCCTAACTTGTAATTTTCTCTTATGGGTGGAGCATTGGTTTGCATTAAATTTTGCCAAGTGATACCACCATCCTCACTTTTTGCTAAACACCCATCCGTAGCAACATAAAAATCACCATTTATAGATTTTGCAGTTCTTAAATCTGCATGAACATAAGCTGAACTATTAAAGTAATTTTCCTCCAAAGAACCATTTCCATGTATTGAACTCGCTAAATACCAATCTGTTCTTTTTGTAAAACTTACACCTCCATTGGTAGAGTTTGCACCATCAACACCTCCAATTAATAAATTTTGATTGTTTTCGCTGTTTACCGCAAAAGCATCAGTACCTATGTAATTAATATTGTTAAACGTGTCTGAAATAAAACTAAAATCTAATCCAGAGTTGGTAGATATATAAATACCCGATTGTGAGGCAAAATAAATATTGTTTGGCGCGTTGTTGGAAACAGCTAATGTTGCTGAAGCATTATCATTTTGACTAATAGTAGTTGTAGAGTAATCATTGGTTAAAAGATTATTGATGTAAACTTCATTTTTCTGAGAATTATTATAAGCATAAACAATATCATTATTGGTTGGGTGAAATTCTACTTGCACTATATCGCCTGTAAAAATTATTTTTGTCCAAGAACTAAAATTATTGGTAGTTTTATATAAACCATCAGAGGTGCCTACTAATAAAAGATCTACAATTGATGGATGGCATCTTACAGTATAAATTCTAAAATTTGAACCCATACCCCCAAGACCTAGATTTGATGGATTAAAACCTGTTTCAGTAAAAGAATCACCTCCGTTTAAAGATTCGTAAATTCCATAAGAATAATTATTATTAGCATTTTGAAGCGCTACATACACGTGATTAAAATCTGACGGATCTACAGTTATTGAATTAACTCCAGAAGCGGGGAGAGTTTCAGTACTTGATGATTGCCAAGTTGCCCCCTCATTTTCTGTTTTCCACAGACCACCACTTCTAGAACAACTGTAAATTTGTTCATTATTATTTGGATTTACGTAAAAGTCTTCTACTCTACCCATTCCTGCGGCATAATGCCCCGTTATATTATTTATTGCTAATGGTCCAATTTCTCTCCAACCGCCAGTTATTGATGAGCTATTTAATTGTTCTACTCTATTAGACATATTTTTCTTGTATGCCTTTATAGCAAACTCTGGGTCTACAGATAACCTATCTCCAGATGGGTAATACTTGTGTTCATTAGCTACAGCCCACCGCATAAATTGTTTATATCCAGTCCCTTTTTTGGTAACATCTATTGTCTTAAAGTAACTTTCTGCTTCTTTTATTACATCATAAAAATTAATAGAATTATCATTTATCATCTCTTTATATTTTTGACTGTATGCAATATGTTGAGATAAGAAAATGAATGTAAAAAGTAAAACTATTTTAAATAGTTGTTTCAATTTCATAAAATTTGTTATTAGATTCTAAAAAATGTGGTTTATCATAACGTTTTTTGTGCTTGATTTCGTTGTGTATTTCAGCAACTAAATTAGCAAATACAAACCGAATATAAAATATGCAAGTATTTCCGTAAGTAGGCTTAAACTAGCAATAAATTAGAATAGTATTTGGTAGTGTTTATTTTACTAAATGTAAAGTTAATTTGTCATTTAGTATTAATTAATTTACATTTGTTCAAAAAATACATGTGTATAATATGAAGTTAAATTTTTTATTTCCGAATAAGTTTAAAAGTATTGGGTGGTTTACTCTAATTCCATCTGCAATTATTTGTTTGTTAACACTTATTTATGAATACGAGCCAAGTTTTTTAGATTTTAACGTCCCTGCAATTTTTGTTGATGAATTGTTTTCTGTCAATAGGAAAACTTTCAGAATGGTTACTAATAATATTCTAAATGAAATTCTAGGTGTTTTGATTATTATTAGTTCACTATTAGTTGCTTTTTCAAAAGAAAAGTCAGAAGATGAATACATATCTAAAATTAGATTTGAGTCTTTGGCTTGGGCAGTTTATTTTAATTATGCTATTCTTACATTAACACTTTTATTTATTTATGATTTAGCTTTTTTATGGGTTATGGTGTTCAATATGTTTACGGTCTTACTATTTTTTATAGTTAGATTTAATTGGCAAATTTCTAAATTAAAAAAATCAGCTTCTTATGAAGAATAGCATCAAGGTAGAAAGAGCAAAAAAGAATATTACCCAAGCTGAATTAGCTAAATTGGCAAAAGTTAGCAGACAAACAATCAATGCAATGGAATTAGGGAAATATGTTCCGTCAACAGTTTTAGCTTTGAGATTAGCTCAAATTTTTGAAGTTGAAATAAGCGAAATTTTTACTTTAGAAGATTCCGATTGGGTATAGATCATATTGCTGTAACGGTCTCGTATAACCGTCAGTTACGGGTTAATATGCGTTAATTTTCGGTTTAGCACTGGCTTTAGCAATTTCGAGTGGATTCGGACGTAGTCGAATCCGCCGTAATTGCGGTTATACTTTGTTATGTATAAGCCAGTTTTTATTCTCCTTTCAGTTCGTTAAATAGAATTTCATTATTAAATTCAACTTTAGAAATATGTTTGATTTTATCATTCCAATCTAGTGGTGTCCAATATTTTGGATATTTCACAACAATTGAGTTTCCGATTAATTTTTCTTTCAGATTATTTAATTCCAATCCATTTTCTAGTCCTCTATTTATATAAAATCTGCGGTCAGTATTTTCCATAACAAAAATAACGTCATTTCCTTTGTTACTGTAGATTTCCTTTACAATTCCAATTTCCGAAATAGCATTACTTTCAGATACGATTGGTACGGGTCTAAAAATCAGCACAGCAATTATTAAAATAATTAAGCTGAAACTTACTAAAGTTATCTTGATTAATTTGCTCAATTTTTTTTTCGTATTGTTTACAACGGTCAAATGTAAAAAGTCGTTTCAATGCTTTTTACATATTGTTAGCGATAGTTATTTGGCAAGGAGCCCGTCAGCTTGGTATAATTTAACAGCGGTTTCGACTAACTCTTTAATGTTATCCTCAAATTCATCGTCCATGTACTTTACATGAAAGCAAGATTTACCTTTTAGTGCCTTTTTTAGATTCTCGGGTAATTCGCCTATTTGCTCTTTATGCGTATACGTTGGGAAAAAGTAGAATCGCACATCCTTTGGCTTTGGCACAACTGAAGCAAAATAAATACCATCTACTTTCTTTTTACCTTGCATTGCTTCAATAGTTCCCGAAACTTCGAATTTATTTTCCGTTTCTGCAGATATCTTAAGTACGTCTATTTGCTCCTTAAGAATATCAATTAGTTTAGCTTGAATTTCATTAATATCCTTTGTCATTGTAAATAGCTTTTAGTATTATTCAACTTATTTATCAGTTTTGTCTAAAATTAGCAATTCTTTTTGTTTTTAAACTTTCAACCGCAATGAGTTATACACGGTGTTGGCGGTAGTTATTTTTATCCCATTCTTCACTGACAAGTTTCAATTACTGATAAAGCAAAATCAACAAGAAATTGATACTTGTCATCATTATTGGTTTGTCCTATACTATGAACAAGGTTTGTTCTATTTTCAATACCAAGGCTTTGATATTTATTCACTATTGTTATTCCATTATTTGGGTCGTGAAAATTTGGATCAATAGGGTCAGAAGATGAACCAGGTTCTCTGTTATATACAAAATAAATTGGTGGCGATTCTATAGTCACATTATCAGTTGGTAGCCAAGAACCTGGTGATGCCCAAACTGGATTAGGTAATGCATTGTACATATAAAGTCCTTTAATATTAGTATTAGGTCTGTGTCCATATATCCAACTGAGAATACTACCTCGAGATGAACCACCTATAATTATGTTGGATGTATCCAAGTTATAAGTTTCTGCATTGTCAATGACCCATTGAAACATAAGTTCTGCATCGCTCCAACCTGTTTCGACTTCTTCAGGTGTATTTACAGAAGTTAAGGATTCCCAGGCAATGATTGTAATACCTTGAGCATTTAAGTCATCTACAAGAGAATCCGGAATTGAAGTATTTCCATTATTTCCATGTGCATCGAAATAAATCGGTGTTGGACAATCAGATTCAGCTTTATACAAATCCAAAAACTGCCTGTCTTCTGAACCATATTTGATTCCTAATTCCACTAAGCTTTCAGTTAATGGATTATTTGGTTCTTGGTTTCCAGTTTGATCATCTTTGTCACATGAAATCAAAAACACCACCATTAGTAAACTTGCAAAAATTTTACTCATCATAAATTCCTTTTTAAAAATTACTTCTTAGACTATTGTAATCATCTAAGGTTTAATAAAATTATCGCCAACGGGAGTGTATGCGGCGTAGCTGGCGGCGCGTTTGATTCGTGGGTTGGCTTAACTGCCAGCTATGATCGTATACACATTGTTGGCAGTAGTTTTTTTTAACATCTAGCTGTTTTTCTTTTCTTTCCTACTCGTTGTTTATCTATTACCTTTTGAATATAATCTTTGGCAAATGGAACTTTGCATGCAGTGCCGTTCATATTCACTTCAATTTTTCCTATTTTCTCAGCTATTTCACTTGCTTTTCGTGTTAACTCATTGATGTACGTTCCAACTGATATTACGAAGCCATTCATTGTATATTTCACTCTGTTTTTAGATTTATGGATATCATTCTCAACTATGTCGAGTAATTTTTTATACATTGCTATATCTAAGTCTTCATCTTGATTTACTGCTGAATAATAGGCTAATGTTGACCATCCTGCAGATGCAACTCCTTCATTTTTTGATTTAATCCATTCTAATCCCAATTCAAATCCGAATTTAGTTTCTGCAGCTACCCAAGGGACAGCATATTCACTTAAATATGACCAATATGCCTTTTCTACCCAATCGTTTAATTGCTCTTTTGTGATCTGTTTTTCATCTGCCATCAAACCTGCTAAGTACATTGCATCAGAATTTCCAGTTTTATACAACTCTAATGAAAGTTCATGATTCTTTTTAGTCTGCTTAAGTATCTTTTTTAAGTCCGCTACTTTAACTCCAAAAAATGGTTCTTTAGCTCCGTGTCTTATTAATGTATTTTTAGTCCTTTCATCTCCATATTCTTCTAATTGAGCAAGAATTTCTTTAACTGTCATCATTGTTTATGTTTTTAACTTTATTAATTCATTTTCTATCCTTTTCCAATTTCACAAATTTCATACTCACTAAATAGAAGTCAATTTATAACTATTCATTTTATTTTACAATTTATGCATTTCTATAGTATCAAGTAGGGCTGTTGTTCGTACCTAATTACTGCCAACGGTGCGTCTAAACCAAGTTATGAAATTTGGTTTAGATAATGTTATCGATAGTTAATTATCTTTTGGGTAAAATCTAATACAATATCTGAAGGTTGGAGTAGGAAGAGGTAGAAATTCAGCTTTATGAATTATTTTTCTGTTATTTTGAATTTCAATAAATTCCTTTTCATTTGGTATATAATATTTTAATAATGGGTTTTCTGAATCTATTGGGAACTTTTTCTTTCTAATTTTCCAAAGCCAGTATGCTCTGAATTGGCTGTAAGAAATATTAGTAATTAATTTTTCAGGATTAGAATCAAAATCATACAAAGAAATCTTTTCATCTAAGTTGTCTTCACAAGGTATTAACTCCCGATTTTCATCTAAACCCCCACATAGAATGTTTGATTTATATTTTATACCAGGGTATATATTAATTATTTCTTTTATTATAAACCTTGAACGGTCATTATGACTTCTTACATCATTATTATAACATTCTGAATTTGTATAACCAAGCATTAGATCTTTGGTTAAAGGCTTGCCCATTTTAGATTTTCCTTTACAAGAAATGAATTTTTTATCACAATTATAATTCCCACCAACTAATATTTCCGATACTTCAAAATCTCCAATAATTGATGCAGTTTTAAAGTCATAGAAATAGTGTTCTAAATTTAGGTATTTTGGAAAATCTGGATTTTTATAATTAAAGGAATTAAGAATTTCTTCATAATAAACATTTTCAATATTTCCATTAACGTATTCTTCAATAGAAATTTTAGTCTGATAATTTAATAGCCATTCTGATTCATCTTGTTCCTCTAATTCGCCATCATAAGTTACCACCAAAAAATAATCAGGATATTCAGTGCTTATAATTCTTCTGGCAATTGAATCTATGGTATATATTACAAATTCTTTATATTCTTTGTTAGAAATTGCCCAATTTGAAAGACCAAATTCATTAATTGAAAGTAATTTTTTTGGAGATTCAATATTTTTTAATTCATTATACGTTGGTAGGCAATAAACAACTTTTATAGGGAAACTTTTACTATCTAATTCTTTTTGATGTGTTTTTTGTCTCCATGCAAGATAAGCTTTTGCTTGTTCAGCATTTATGCCAGTTACAGGATAATTTTTGAAATAATCATGTGAGTTATAGGTCGTAACAATAGCATCTTCCAAATTAAATAGATTATTATAATCTTTATTATTAATCCATAGTGTGCTATCTCTGTAAATATTTATTACTTCTTTTATATCGTATTTATAAGAATTATTATTTTTAGAGTATTCAAAGAAATATTTTCTTGAATCAAATTCTTTTTTACCAGGGCACCTTTCATTTGGAGGGAAAAATAGCCCATTAAGTAAAGGAGCGTATTCATGATTATCACCCCTTTCTGGATTCATAGATAAATATCTGAAATTTGTTTTCCAATTTAATGTCCAATCTTTTTCATCATTTACTCCAAACTCATCATTGTATGTAGGAATTAAGAAATCATCAGGAAATTCTGAACCTAGAATTCTCCTTGCAATAGAGTCAATTACAAATTGTCTGAATAAATTCCAATCATAATTTGTGACATAATCTTTTTTTAAATAGATAGTCGGGTTGTTTTTGTAATTAATAGGTCTAATATCTAAATACTCATTATTGAAACTTACACTTGTTGTGTCATTTAAAAAAGTTGTTGATTTATGAAATTTCACCTTCTTTTCGGGGTTTTTCAAATAATCATAATTAAGAGTTGATTTTTTATTAATTAAAATAGTTCCAACTATTTCTTTTTTAAAGATATTTTCTTCAAAATATAAGATGCTGTCTTCTTTAGATACTTTAATATTTTTATTGTGTTTACCTACATCAATGTTTATTTCTTGAGAATACATAAATTTTGATGTAATTAGTAGAAGTATTATTAATTTATTTTTCATTTTGGTAATTTCATTATCGATAACGAGTGGATAAACGTATTACGTTTATTCTCCTTATCTAAAACAATTTACAAAAAAATCAAATTATCAGATGGATTTTGGATATTTTTTAAATGCGCATTACTTACATGGGTGTAAATCTGAGTTGTTTTAATATCACTATGTCCTAAAATAGATTGAATATATCTAATATCAGTCCCGTTTTCTAGTAGGTGAGTGGCAAAGCTATGTCTTAATGTGTGTGGAGTTACTTTTTTATAAATCTTAGCTTTTAAGGCAGAGTTTTTAATTATCTTTTGGATACTTGTTGTTGAATATTTCCCACCATTTTGACCAACGATAAGATAGTTTACAGGGAGATATTTTTTATAATACTTCCTAAGTAGGTCTAATATTTGATTAGTTAATTGTACCTGTCTATCTTTATTTCCTTTTGAGTGTCTTATATTGATTACCATTCTATTATTATCAATATCATTTATTTTAATATTGATTAATTCAGAAACTCTTAACCCACATGAGTAAATAACAGCCAGTATTGCAAGATGTTTTAAATTATAAGTACTATTGAATAACAATTGTATTTCATTTTTACTAAGTATTATTGGTAGTTTTTTATCTTTTAATGGTCTATCTATATGATAAAACTCTCTCTTTTTCCCTAAACATTTTTCGAAATAGAACTTAATTGCATTAATGTGTTGATTTTGGGTGCTTTTTGAATAGTTGTTTTTTATCAAGTGGAATAAGTAGTCCATAATATCTTCTTTTGATAAATCATCAATCTCAGAGCCCTTAAAATATTTTTTAAAATAATTTAGACAAGCCAAATATGAGCTAATTGTATTGGGACTGTAATCCCTAACCATAAGTATTTTTTTAATTTCTTTTAATTCAATCATAATGCAAACATTTAATTTGACATTTTATTTATTAGGTATTTAAGTATTTATTACCGTTTTTAACCGGATATAATTATTTTTACGTGAAATAGACATTGATTAGATCTTAGAATTGTAAAAAATTTAAATATGAGCGATAAATTATGTTTGGAATGTGAGAAATCTCTAATTGGAAGAATTGATAAAAAATTCTGCAATGATATGTGCAGAAATTCTTATAATAATAATCTAAACAAAGCAGCTAATGAATATGTAAGAAAAGTAAATGTCATTCTTAGAAAAAACAGAAGAATACTTTCCTCCTTAATGAGCGGATCCGATAAGGGAAAGGCTAATAAAGAGCAACTTTTACTAAATGGTTTTAATTTTTATTATTACACCAATATTTACAAGACTAAACAAGGTAAAAAATATTATTTTAATTATGAATTGGGTTATCTTGAATTAGAAGATGAACAATTTGCATTGGTAAAAAAACAAGAGTATGTTAAGTAATTACATTTATTCATGAAAAAAATATTAATTATTAATGGACCCAATCTTAATTTGTTAGGTAAAAGAGAACCTGATACTTATGGTGACAAAAGCTTTGATGATTATATGAAAGAATTAGTAGTAGGATTCCCAGAATTGGAATTATCTACATACCAAAGCAATGTTGAGGGTGAAATCATTAATAAATTACAAGAAAAAGGTTTTTCTTACGCTGGAATTGTTTTAAATGCTGGGGGCTATACTCATACTTCTGTAGCTATTGCAGACGCAGTTGCTGCTATTAAAACTAAGGTTATAGAAGTACACATAAGTAATGTTTATGCTAGGGAAGAATATAGACATCATTCACTAATGGCAAAAAACTGTGTTGGAGTTATAGTAGGTTTTGGACTAGACTCTTATAAAATGGCAATTAATGCTTTCTTGAAATAATTAAAAAGCAATTTTCTCAATTTCTCGGTAAAGTTTATGAAGTGGTAATCCCATTACATTAAAAAAATCTCCTTTAATTTTTCGAATACCTACATATCCCATCCATTCCTGAATTCCGTATGAACCAGCTTTATCCATTGGCTTATAATGATCTATGTAAAATGTGATTTCCTCATCACTTAAATCATAAAAACTAACTTCTGTAGAATCTAAAAATGAATTAATTTCCCCATTCAATAAAAGGCTTACTCCAGTGTACACTATATGAGTATTTCCAGAGAGTTTTTTTAGCATTCTAAATGCATCCTTAGAATCAATTGGTTTTTCAAGTACTTTATTATTATAAACAACAATGGTATCAGCAGTAATATAAAGTTCATTTTCTTTAGATTCCTTTAAATAAGAGTTAGCTTTTAATTTTGCTAAGTATAATGCGATTTCATTAACTTTTAAATCTTTAGGGTATTCTTCCTCTATATTTTTAGTTACTATATCAAAATCCTCAATAATATTACTAAGCAACTCTTGTCTTCTAGGAGATTTTGAAGCTAATTTTATATTTAGATTTTTTATTTTCTTGTTTAATAAATTCATAAAGAAATGTAAAGCCAAAACCCTCCAACAAGGAATTTAATTTTAATAATACTGCTCAATTTTTTATAATCAACTTTATTAGAAGATTGATATATTTTAAAAATAGAAAATAGAATCAAAGAAATTATTGGAATAAAGAATACTAAGTTTATAATTTTAAATGTTGATTCATAAAAACACCTTCCTGTAAATATTAAACTAATCGTTATTATAATAGTTAGAATTATTTTGGAGGCTTTATTTCCAAATAATACGGGTAGGGTATAGCTACCTGTTTTTAAATCTCCATCAAGATCTTCCATATCTTTTATTATCTCTCTTTTAAGAGTAAAAAGAAAACAAAAAATTACAAATACATCATTTATATTTTCCAACAAATCTAAACTTTTAAATCTCCAATGGTCATTAAATATCCAGTATGGAATAAAAACAACAATACTACATAGCAATGAAACTACTAGATTTCCAATTAGTGGCCAATGCTGTAGTTTTAATGAATATAAATAAATAATAAAATGACAAACCATAACCAATTGAATCCAGGCTGGTGATATATCAGATGCAAAAAGAAAAATAAATGATAAAAAGACATGAGCTAAATATAGTAAACAGTATTTCTTTTTACTAAGTCCTGAAATGTTTTTATTATTGATTACATCACTTTTTAAATCGAAGTAATTGTTTATTAAATAACCCGCTGCAGTAGTAGTAATTATAGAAAGGAAAAGCAATATTTGATCTGTCTTTATAGAAAAACTTTCTGAATAGTTATGAAGCATTAATCCCCAGAACAAAAGGCTTAATAATCCTAAGTTTTTAATTCTTATTGCTTTAAAATAATTTTTCACCATGAAAATGAATCTTCATCCATCCATTTGTTTTGTGATCTCATAGTTTGCTCTAGCACATCTCTTACGCAACCTTTTCCACCATCAATATGTGAAATATAGTCACAATTCTCCCGTACTTCTACAGCAGAATCTCTAGGGCAAGTAGAGATTCCTACCACTTTCAGACATGGAATATCTGGTAAGTCATCTCCCATATAAAGAACTTGATTTAACTCAATATTATTCTCTTTTAAATGGTTTTCTAAAATAGGAAGTTTTTGATGCGCTGCTAAATAGATGTCTTTAATCCCCAAACCATTAAGTCTTTCCTTTACCATTTGTGAGTTTCCACCTGTAATAATTACAATGTGATAGCCCTTTTTAACAGCGTGTTGAAGTGCAAATCCATCTTTAGTATGCATTGTTCTAACCAATTCACCGGAAGAATCTAAAATTACATTTCCATCTGTTAGTACTCCATCAACATCAAATACAAAAGTGTTGATTTTAGATAATCTTTGCTTATAGCTCATTTTAATTTTGTTTTTATAATTTGATTTGAGAAAATCTCATAAATTTCTTTAAGATCTTGGTTTTCTTTAAGATCCTCTAAATGACTATTAATAAGATTATAATCATTGCGAATTGCAGGACCTGTTTGCAACTCAAAAGGAGAGTTTCTTATAGAATTTTCTAATGTATTTTCTAATAAGGGTTTAAGATCTTTAAAATTAACATCATTTTTTAAGCAATAATCTTTCACCATACTAAATAAATGATAAGAAAAATTACTTGACATTACAGCTGCAAGATGTAATTTTTTTCTTTTACTTGAATTGCAAATAGTAAAATTAAGTTTATTAGAAACACAAAAATCTTTTAATAAATTTTCGTCTTTAGAGTTAGATGCTTCAATATAAAAAGGTGTTTCTTCCCATTTTATATTTACGGATTTCTTTATAGTTTGTAATGGGTAAATACAACCCCATCTTTTAGTTGCAATTTCAAGAGTTTTACTTTCTAAACTTCCAGATGAATGAACAATAAACTTGTTTTCATGTTTAAAACCATTTAAAACTTCTAAATAAACATCATCGCTAAGAGCTGCAATGTATAAATCACTATCATTAGGTACTTCAGAAATATTTGAAGTAAATATGGATTTGTCTAGAATTTCTTTTGCAACATTTTTTTCATTATTTCCGTAAATACAGTCAATTTCAAACTTATTTTTTAAAAATAAACTATAGTACTGATGAGCTATATTTCCTGTACCTAGAATTGTTATTTTTTTTATTTTTTTCAAAGTTATTTATGAGCTAAATTCTTGAATTACATTGTACATTGATTGTAACAACTCTTTTGTCTTTTCATCATTAGATTCATAAATCTGTTCTTGTATTAGTGTAGATCCTTGAAATAAATCTTCATCATTGAATGGTCCTTCTAGGTTCTCAAGTACTGTTAATGCTTCTAAAATAACCATGAAATTTCCAGAGCAAGCAGCTTCTATAAGTTCTGTAATATGATTAGTCATATCTATTCCAGAACTCCATATAGAAAATAATAATAATTCTTTTACCTCATCACTATTCCCTACCAAATGCGGCAGGAAGAAATCTATAATTTCTTTATTTTTAATTTCCGCAAAAATCTTTTTTATTTCTTGTTTTATTTTTAAATCCTCACAGCTTTTATAAAGCTCTATTAAAGGATCAATTAATTGTTCATTTCCTTTGTCTTTAGTTTTTACTAATGCTTTTGAAACAATTGAACTATCAGAACTGGATAAATCAGCTTTAATTTGATTAATTACTTTCTCTTGAGTACTCATTTTTATATTTAAGCATGTAAAATTATAAGATTAACTAAAAAAATACACCAATATTTAACTTTTTATAAAATTATCTTGTTCCAAAAATATCACTTCCTATTCTTATCATATTACTTCCTTGTTCAATCGCCTCTAAATAATCACCACTCATTCCCATAGATAAAGTTTTGAAATCATCTCCAAAAACTGGTTTTAACTCATTAAAAAAACTTCTTAGTAAGCTAAACTGCTCTTTAACTTGAAGTTTATTGTCAGTAAATGTGGCCATTCCCATTACTCCTTTAATATTAATGTAATCCCAATCTAGATATGTTTTTAAACTAATTATTTCTCTTAATTCCTCAATGCTAAAACCAAATTTGGTACTTTCTTTAGCAATATGAAATTGTAGTAAGCAGTTAATAATTCTATTATTTTTTTTACCTTCTTTATTTATGGTTTCTAAAAGTTTTTTTGAATCAGCACCATGAATTAGATGAACAAAAGGAGCAATATATTTCACCTTGTTTCTTTGGAGGTGTCCAATCATATGCCAACGAATTTCTTTGGAGAGTTCTTCGTGCTTAAAAACCATTTCTTGAACTTTATTTTCTCCAAAATCTAAATGACCACTAAGCATAGCTTCTTGAATCATTTCTACAGTTTTAGTTTTAGAAACAGCAATTAGCTCTACTTCTTCAGGAATAATTTTTATTATATTTTTAATTTTATCACTAATCATTAAAATATTCTTTTTTCAATCCAATCATAAATGTATTGATATACTTCCTTTTTATTGATTTCGTTCAACATTTCATGTCTTCCACCATCATACAGCTTTAGCTTTACATCTTTAACCCCTAGATTTATAATTTTATTATAAATTTTCTTGACTCCTTTTACGTAATTACCCACAGGATCCATAGTTCCGCTTAATAGTAAATAGCTTTTATTTTTATCCATTTTTTGAAGATTTTTTCTTTCATTAATACTTACCACGCCGTAAGAAAGATCCACAAAAAATTGATTTTTAAATATTTGCATGCAATAAGGATCATTAATGTAATTTTCAACTGCAGAAATATCTCTTGAAATCCAATCCTTCTTTGTGTTTTGTTTTCTAATCTTATTATTGAAATTGCCCATAACTAAAAATTGAAGAAATTTTGATTTGGTATTCTTTCCAAATATTAAGCTATTAATTTTGGCAATATAATTTCCTAAATACCCTTTTATCCCTGGATGTGATGCTGTTGCAGAAAAAATGAAGTGATTTGAGATTTCAGGATACTCAACTACAAGAGTTCTAGCTAAAAATGAACCCATAGAATGGCCTAGAATAATAGTTGGAATTTTTGAATTTAGCTTGGATAGGTGTTTACTCACTAAACTAATATCTTTTACTACTTTGTTCCATCCATTATTTTCACTAAATATTCCAATATTTTTTATTGTAACCGCAGTTTGTCCATGGCCTCTTAGGTCTAACGCATATGCATAAATACCTTTTTGGTTTAACCATTTTGAAAAATGATCATATCGAAAACCATGCTCACTCATTCCATGAATTAAATGTATTAAAGCTTTAGGCTTTTCTACTGGCCAATGATGAATGGTAAGTTGGTGATTGTCATGTGAGGTGATTTTTTCCTTAAAATAATTATAGTTTTCCATCATATTAAAGGTACAATTCTTTATTAAGAATAATAATTTACCAATACTTAACAATTTAAGTTCTAAACATTAGCTAATTCTGGACAATTTTTTAATTAATTTCGTCATCAAATGAAAATTCTTAATCATTTACTATCTACTCGTTTTATGGCTATATTACTTTTTGTAATGGCAGGCTCAATTGGTGTGGCAACTTTTATTGAAAATGAATATGATACTATTACAGCAAAAGAATTAGTTTACAATGCTAAATGGTTCGAATTAGTTTTACTACTTCTTATGTTAAATTTTCTTAATAACATTAGAACATATCAGCTTTTAAAATGGAAAAAGTGGTCTACTCTTTTACTTCATTTTGGATTTATCATTGCTTTATTTGGTGCTTTTGTATCTAGGTACTTTGGCTATGAGGGAGTAATGTTAATTCAGGAAAAAGAATCCTCTAATGAAATATTTTCTTCTGAACCATATTTTCAAATTAAAGTCCATGACGACACTTTGCAGTACAACGAAGATTTACAACATTATTTCTCTAAAGTCCTTATTGATTATCCAGAATCTAATTTTATTTTTCCAGGAAAAGGGGAGGTAAATATTAAGGTTACTAATATTATTGAAAATGCTAATAAAGAGTTTTTAAAAGATGTTCCTGGTGGAAAAACACATCTTCATTTAGTTCTTCCTGGCAGAGAGAATTTATACTTGCCCGATGGTGAAGTAATGGTAGCTCAAGGAATTCCATTTGCTTTTAATAACAATGAAAGAGAGGATGCTGTTCGTTTTTTTTACAATGATGATCAACTTGAAATATTTGCTCCTTTTCAAATGAGTAAAGTTGATATGGCTAGTCTTACTGTTGAGGACAGACAAAGTGGTAGAGAAATCCCGCAGGATACTTTACTAGCCAATAAACTTCATAATGTTTCTTTCAGAAACTTAATTTCATTTCTAGGTCAACAGATTATGATTAATAGTATTGAGAAAAAATCAAAATTTGAGTATATAGCATCTGACAATGAAGATTTACCAGATGCTTTATTGGTAGAAATTAATGCTGATAACCATATTCATAAGGATTTTGTTTTAGGTAAAGCTGGAGTTAGACCAATTCCATCTGCTATAAAATGTGGCGATCTGTTTTTCTCTGTAGCATATGGTTCAAAAAAAATTGATATCCCCTTTAATGTTGGACTATCAGACTTTAGATTAAAGAAATATCCTGGATCAGAAAGCCCAAGTAGTTATGAAAGTGATATAACAATTTTAGATGAATCAAATGCTGTTAATGATTCTTTCAATCTTTTTATGAATCATGTGGTTGATTATGGAGGATATAGATTTTTTCAGTCAAGTTACGACTGGTCAAAAGATGAAAATAAAACTGCTGGTTTAGATCCAGATATTACTATTCTTTCTGTAAATCATGATATTCTAGGAACCGTAATTACCTACATCGGATATTTACTTCTCACAATTGGATTATTAGGCACCTTATTTAATCCATCTTCAAGATTTATTGACATTAGAAAAAAAGCCATTAAGATGCGAAATAAAAGAAAAGCTTTTTTCACTTTATTTATATCTTTTTTCTTGCTTTCAGTTTCATCCCAAGAAACTAATCTTACAGTTGAACAGGAAGATTATAAATACAAACCTATCCCAATGGAACAGGCCGATTCAATGGGTATTTTATTAGTTCAAACTTATGAGGGTAGAATTGAACCTACTCATACATTAGCTTATGATATATTTCATAAAATTTCAAAACAAACCGATTTTGTAACAAGCGATAATATTTCTGTAAACCCAATGCAGATTTTTATAGATATGATTTTAGATAGACCTTATTGGTCAAAACAAAAAATAATTTATATAAGAGAAGGAACTGGAGTTGGAGATTCAATTGGAATAGTGGGTAAATATGCCTCGGTTAATGATTTTTTTAATACAGATGGTACAGAGAAATTGAAGAGTCTTGTACAAAAAAGTTTTGCTAAAAAAGATGTGCAAAAAAATATTTTTGACAAAGAGGTTATTAAGGCAAATGAAAGAATGAACATTACTCTGCAAACTATGAATGGTGCTTTCTTAAAAATATTTCCTATTCCAGGCAGTTTAGACAATAAATGGGTTGACTGGATGAATCCTTATGCTGAGCAGCCAATTGATACTACTGACCAACATTTAGCGAAAATTTCACTTTCACGTCTTTTTAAGTCGTATATAATTGATCTTAGAGATGCGAAAAAATCGAATAACTACGAAACTGCTCAATCCTTACTTAATTTTATTAAAGCATATCAAATTAAAACTTCACCTAGTGATTTGCTATTAAACAAAGATCAAATTGATAGGGAGATTTCTTACAATCATTCCAATTTGTTTTCTAGAGTTAAGAATTACTATGGATATCTATCAATTTTATTATTGATTTTTTCTTTTTGGAATGCCTTAAGTAAAAAACAAAATGTTTTAAATACAATAGTGAAATATATTCTTTGGATTCTAATACTACTTCTTTTCTTGGTTTTCTTTATGCATACTTATGCACTCGCTCTTAGATGGTATATTACTGGACATGCTCCTTGGAGTAATGGTTATGAAGCACTTACATTTATAGCTTGGGGTGGTGTTTTAGCTGGTTTTTTATTCATTAGAAGTTCAAGAATTACTCTTGCAGGAACAGCTTTGTTAGCTTTTTTTACTTTAATGACTGCTGGTCATAGTAGTTTTGATCCTCAATTAACAGATTTGCAGCCTGTTTTAAAGTCTTATTGGCTTGTTATACATGTAGCGTGTATTACAATTAGTTACGGCTTCTTAGGACTTGGATTTATACTTGGTCTTATCAATGTTATTAATTATATCTTCCTAAAACCTAAGAATAAGAATTTAAAAATGATTATTTCTGAGCTTACATATGTAAATGAGATGACACTTACTATTGGTCTTGCTCTTGCAACAATAGGAACATTTTTAGGCGGAATTTGGGCCAACGAATCTTGGGGAAGATATTGGGGTTGGGATGCAAAAGAAACATGGGCTTTAGTAATAGTTTTAACCTATGCTATAGTTCTACACTTTAGATTAATACCAGGTTTAAAAAGTAAGTTTACTTTTAATGTTGCATCTGTACTGGCATTTTCAAGTGTTTTAATGACTTTTATTGGAGTCAATTATTATTTATCAAAAGGATTACACTCTTACGCACGAGGGGAGACCCCAGTTTTCCCAATCTGGGCTTGGATAACTATATTTTCAATTTTTGGTTTAATTTTACTCGGCTGGTATAATAAAAGAAGATTAAATAAATCTACCTAATTCATTGGAATTCTTGCGCTGGCAGTAGTGCTCAAATCTCCATAAACCTTTTCTTTTTCTAAAAATCTACCGCTCATTGCAATCATAGCTGCATTATCTGTACAGTAGCTTATTTTAGGAATAAAAGTTTTGCAATTAAGTTTCATTCCTAGTTGTTCAAATTCTTTTCTTAAGTGTGAATTGGCAGAAACACCCCCGGCTAAAGCAATATCTGAACAAGGATATTTTAAAATAGTTTTTTCTAAAACATTAAGTAAATAATTTACTAAGTGTGATTGGTATGAGGCACAAATATCATTAATGTTATCTCTAATGAAGTTTTCTTGATTTTGTTGGTTCTTTTTTATGAAATTTAAAAACTGAGTCTTTAATCCACTAAAACTGTAATTAAAAGCTCCTGCTTTTGGAAAAGTGAAAGTAAATTTTTCTTTATTACCTTTTTTTGCCAATTCATCAATTTGAGGTCCTGCAGGGTAACCAAGTCCTAAAATTTTCCCTGCTTTATCAAAAGCCTCCCCAACTGCATCATCAATAGTATTGCCTAAAACTTTCATCTCTAAGGGATTTTCTACCCAAACAATTTGTGTATGACCACCAGAAACAGTAAGGCAAATAAATGGGAAGTTAGGAGTTGTTTTTATTAATTCTTTTTCTTGAATAAAGTGAGCATGAATATGGGCTTTCATATGGTGCACTTCTAAAAGTGGAATGTTAAGAGCTAGGCTTAAAGACTTTGCAAAAGAAGTTCCAACTAGTAAGGAACCTAGTAATCCTGGTCCTTTTGTAAAAGCAATACTTGTGATTTGTTTGATATTTATCTTAGCGTCTTGCAATGCTGCTGAAACAACAGGAATTATATTTTCTTGGTGGGCTCTAGATGCTAGCTCGGGAACTACTCCTCCAAACCTTTCGTGAATTGATTGGTTTGCTGTAACATTAGAATAAATAACTCCATTAACAAGTACTGCTGCTGATGTGTCGTCACAGCTTGATTCTATACCAAGAATGATGCTATCTTTGTTTTTCATTTTGTTAGTTGTTGAAAGATTATTTCAAAAATACCATTTCCATTTTAATTAGATTGATTTTTAATCTATTTGAATTTGCAATCTTATTTGCTATTCTTTTTTTCTATTTATTTAGGATTCCAAGTATCCAAACTAAGCTTGCAGATCAATTTACATTTTTTTTAAATAAAGAACTTAACTCGGAAATTCAATTAGACAAGGTTGTTTTAAAAAGCTTTCAAGATTTACAAATAAATAATATTTTCATACCAGACCTTAACGGCGATACCATATTATATATTCCTAAAACACGAATTAAAATCAAAAATTTCGATTTTTTAGATAGAAAATTTGAGATTAGTATACTAAAGCTTGATAACCCAGAAGTCATTTTAAAAAGAAAAAAGGGAAATGATAAATATGAGTTTGAATTTTTATTAAAAACATTTGAAAAACAGCAACGAGAAAGTGGTAATTATGAAATCTCAATAGATCAGTTTTTAATTGAAAAAAGTAATCTTCATCATTTAGATAACTCTGGATTATTAAAAAGTCAAAACATTGATATTCAAGATATTAAATTTAGTCATATAAACCTTATTATCAATAATATAATCTTTAAAGACAACTCCATAACCAGTAATTTAGAAGAGTTTAATTTTTTAAATAATAAAGGTTTTAATTTGTCTAATTTAAAAAGTGAATTATATATAGATTCTGTTCATTTAAAATTATTCGATATACAGCTAAAGACACCAAATAGTTCGTTTAATTCCAAAGAATTTAACTTAAATTTTAAGTTAAATGATACTATAAATAATGAGCTTTATAGTTTTAAGGATATTAATTCTGATTTATCCAGTATTGACTACAATGCCATCTTTAAAAAAGAAATTAATCCATTATTAAATATTTCTATTAATACTGATATATCATCGTCAAATAATTCTATTGATTTAAATAATCTTTTTATAAATTATTTAAATTCAGAACTCAATGGCTATTTTCATGTTGATCATTTTTCAAACTCAGATTTAACAAATTATGTTTTTGATTTAAAGGCAAATAAAATTCTTAAAAACGACTTAAATAAGTTAATTAAAAACAATAATTTAATTATTCCCCCTGTAGTTTTTAAAAAAATAAATAAACTTAATAATTTCCAATTTTCAATTTCTGGAACTGGTGGTAATAGTTTTTTAAAATCAAAACTTATATTTAAATCTTCTATGGGTGATATCAAAGGTGATTTAGATTTCTTTAAAAACAATCTTTTAGAAATTCAATACCATTTGAATATAGATGCTGAGAATATTGCTGGTAATTTATTATTTGATAGTATTGATGTAAATAATTTTAACGCTCATTTTGAAATTGATGGAACGGGTCTTTATAAAGAAGACATTGATTTTAAAATCAACGGTTATTTTTCTGATTTCGTTTTAAATAATTATAATTATGACGATGTGAAGTTAAGTGGCGTCTTTAAAAATAGGTCTTTCGATGGTAAAATGGAATTAACAGATCAATTTATTCATCTTGATTTTAATGGTAATATTGATTTGAACGAATCTTCAACAAACTTTGACTTTTATTTGGACGTAAAGGATGCTTATTTAGGAAAATTGGGTCTTTTATCAGCTCATCCAGACTTCAAGTGTTCTTTCAAATCTTACTTGAATGGTGCTGGAAGAAATTTTGAAAATTTTACAGGATTCTTTGATATAAATGATATTTCATATTTTTTGAAAGACAATAGATACGAAGTTGGTGATATTAAATTCAGCTCTACAAAAGATAATTTTTACAATGATTTATCACTTAGCTCTGATATTATTTCATTTAAAATTAATGGAGATTTTTTAATAGATGAATTAAAAGGAAATTTTAATTATTTAGCTTCAAATATATTCCCAAATTTAAAACACTACAATAATCAAATACCCTTTAATAAATCGTTTGATTTAGATTTACAAATTCATGATTTCTCATTATTTTCTTCAATATTTTTTCCAGATATAATTCTCGCTAACAAGACACAACTTAAAATTGCCATTAATAACCAAAAAAATATTTTTGATATTAGGTTTAATTCTGAGTTTATAGATTTAAAAGGTTTTACTTTTAATAATATAGAATTTAAATCACCTTATATTAATAACCTTAACTTAGATAGTGGTTTGTTTTTCCAACTATCAATTAGTGACTTTACAGATGATGATCTTATTTCTTTTAAAAATATTAATTTAAATAGTTTTCTTAAAAATAACGAAATTAAATCTAAACTTAATTGGAAAAGTGACGATTCACTATTGTATGGAGAAATTAAATCAGATTTATTGCTAAATACTTACAATGACTTTGAATTTAAAATGAATGATTTTTTTATTTATGATTCTTCCATTGGATATTGGAATATAATGGGAAAACCAACCATAATCTATAAAAATGACATCTATACAGTTGATAGCTTAGCACTTTTTAATAACAATCAAGCGTTAAGTTTAAACGGTAATATTGGCACAAATCTTTCTGATTCTCTTGTATTTAATGTAAAAGATTTCAATCTTAATAATTTGCAAGTATTTTTTGATTTTAAAAAAAATAATCAAAACATAAATGGAGTTCTTAATTCACAAATCAATTTTCAATCATTATTAAAAAACCCTCAATTTTCATCTGATATTAAAATTAAAAATTTTAAATATGATGACTACAAATTGGGAGAGATTAATTTCTATTCAAAATGGAATGAAGTTAACAACCATTTTGTACTTAACGGGGGGATGGTCAATGAAAATAATCACTCTGAAATCAGTTTAAAAAACTGTTATTTTTTTCCTAATAATGAAATGACTAGTAAATTACAAGGTGAAATTGGTTTTAACCAAACCAATATTGATTTTTTAAATCCTTTTTTGCCAAATGCTTTTCTTGATGATCTTAATGGTTTAGTTTCAGGTAATCTAACTCTTTCTGGGGACTGGTCAGAACCAAAATTTAATGGTGTTTTAAATCTTAAAAATGGATCGTTAAAATTAAAAGAGTACAACACTTCTTTTAATATTAATACTGAACTTTTAGTTTATGACAATTCAATTGAAATAACAGAAGGAAATATCACAGATGAATTAAATATTCCTGGAATATTAACTGGTAAATATCATCACAATAACTTTACTGACTACTCATTAAATATTTCTTTAGATTTCAGTTCTCCTATGCTAGTAATAAATAATACTTATTCTGAAAACCCTTATTATTATGGTAAATTATTTATGACAGGATTTACCAATATTAAATATGATAGTATAAATAATTTATCACTTAAAGTTAATGCGAAAACAGAAAAAAGCACCAATTTGATTATTCCACTGTATGGTTCAAAAGAAGTTATTCTTCATGATTTCATTTCTTTTGTAAATACTGAAAACGATCAATCAATTAAACCCTTTATTTCAAGCAAATCCAAAGAAAAAATGAATATTGCAATTGATTTAGAGATTACCAATGATGCAGAATTAACATTAATCTTTGATGATATTGTAGGAGACGTTATGAGATCTAATGGCGAGGGAAATATTCAGTTTAATATCGATCAAGATTTTCAGACTTCTATGTACGGAAATTATGTGATTGATAAAGGGGAATATATTTTCACATTAAAAGAGTTTGTAAATAAAAAATTTCTTTTAAACGACGGTGGTGTTTTGACATGGTTTGGTGATCCGTACAACGCAAATATTAACCTAAGTGCTACTTACCCCACAAGAACAAGCCTATATAATATATTACCTGCTAATGAGAGAGATAATTGGAAACATAAAAGTATTGTTGATGTAAATATTGAATTAGAACATGATTTGATGAATCCAGATATTAATTTTGATATCCAAGTTCCTAAAGCTAGTGAGTCTGTTAAAACATCACTAAAAAGCATATTGTTAAATAAGGAAGAAATGAATAAACAAGTTTTCTCTCTTTTAATTCTCAATCAATTTATCACTCCTAATCATTTAAATATGGGTGATTATGATAAAATTAATTCTATTTCAACAAGTGAGGTTCTATCTAATCAACTTGGAAATATGATATCCTCTTTTACTGATGAATTTGATATTGGTTTTAATTATAGACTAGGAGACCAAATCTCAAACGACGAATTGTCTGTAGCAATGTCTACTCAACAATTTGACGATCGTCTAAGTATTCAAACAAATTTAGGTATGTCTCAATCAAATAATATTACTCAAAACCCTAATACTTTTATAGGTGATTTTAATGTTGAGTACAAGCTAAACAATAAAGGCAACATTAGTATACACGCCTATAATGAATCAAACGAATATGATCTTTCAATTCAAAATCAAACTAATTTCACTCAAGGTGTTGGTGTTTTTTATAAACAGAGTTTTGATACTCTTGATGAACTAATTTGTGAAATGCTAAACATATTTAGATCAAAAGAAAATAAATGTCAAGACTGTAATAATAAAAAACTAAGAAAAAGCAGGGATTAAGAATTTATAAATAATAAATTATGACCATTTCTAAGGATAAGCTCTTCTTCAATCATGTTTTTTAAAATTGAATTAAATCTATCTTTTTCTATTATTTCAGAAAATTGACTGTATATAAAATTTGGAGATTTGTCCTCGTAATGCAGCAAAAATAATATTGCTTTTTTGATAATATTTTCAGGATTATTTTTAACTGATAAACCCAATTCACAATTGTCACAATTATTACATTTAGAAATATTTTCTTCTCCAAAATAATTGAGTATGGTAATATTTCGGCACTCAGTCTTATGATTTATATAATTAATAAGTTCATTGGTCTTTTTAATTTTATTTTCTTTAAAATTTAAATAATCTGACGCAAGTTTTAAATTTTTGATATTTGGTCTAGGAATTAAAAATGATATGTTGTAAGTAGACTTTTTTGGTTTGTAATTAATGACATTTTGCTTATCAAGTTGATTTAAAAGATCCAAAGTTTCAGTTTTATTAATATTTAATCTTTTTGAGATAATATTTTCACTTATTCTAACTGTTTTTTCGTTAATTAAAGAATAGCTTCTAATTAAAACATCAATAATTTTCTCAAATTTCTTATAAGAATTTACAAATTGGTTTAGTCTAGCTATTGGCATTATAATTCCAACCATTGAATATTGATAATCGTTTACTTGGCTTAAATATCCTTGATTTAATAAATACTTTATACAGTAAAATGTTTTTGATCTTGAAAAATTAATATTATTAGAAATTATATCAATATCTAGTTCATAATTTTCATCAGAGTAATAACCAACTGCTATTTGAAGATTGTTTACTATACTCTGAAAAACTACTTTAATATCTCCAATATTGGGAAAATTTATATTTATTCTACTATTTAAATTTTCTATGTCTTTATTATTTTTTAATATAAAAGAATAAGACGTGTCACCATCTCTTCCAGCTCTACCAGATTCTTGATAAAAAGATTCTAATGTTTCTGGTAGTTCATAATGAATTACAGTTCTTACATCTGGTTTGTCAATACCCATACCAAATGCATTAGTAGCTATCATTACATCAAATTCATTATTTAACCATTGTTTTTGTTTTTTTTCTCTTTCTTTAAATTCTAATCCTGCATGATAAAAATCACTTTTAAATTCATTTTTATTTAAAAACTTTGAAATTTCTTCAGTTTTTATTCTGCTTCTAGTATAAATAATTGAACACTCTTTTTTAAGGATTTTTAATAAAACTTTTTCTTTATTTACAGAGTCTAATATGTTGTATTTAATGTTTTTTCTTTTAAATGATTTTTTTAGAATATTACTTTTTTTAAATAATAGCTGCTCTTCAATATCCTTTATTACTTCTAAAGTTGCTGTAGCTGTTAAGGCGATAAATGATAAGTCTGGTTTTAAAGCCTTTAGTTTGGCAATATTTTTATACTCTGGTCTAAAATCATTTCCCCATTCTGAAATGCAATGAGCTTCGTCGACAGCAACAAAACTCAAATTCATTTTTAGAAATCTTTTTTGAAATAATTCAGTTTGTAATCTTTCAGGAGATAAGTAAAGAATTTTTATATTTCCATAGATAACATTGTCGAGAATTCTGTCAATATCTTTATAATTAAGTGAAGAGTTAATATAAGCTGCATTAATTCCTTTCTTTAAAAGTATTTCTACTTGTTCTTGCATTAAAGCTATAAGAGGTGAAATAACTAAACAAGTACCCTGCATTAGAATTGCCGGAAGTTGGTAGCATAAAGATTTCCCTCCACCAGTAGGGAGTAAAGCTAAAATATCCTTTTTCTGTAAAACATGATCTGTAATTTCATTTTGTAAGGTCCTAAAACTATTAAAACCCCAGTACTTTTGGAGTAATTCTAATTTTCTTTCATTATCAATGTTATCCTTAATTAACACAAGTTCAGTTTTATTTTACTACTTTTGCACGCAATTAGCTTTAAAATAGCCTATGGAAATCGATATTATTCAATCTAGTATCCAATTAACAAAAAATAGCAGATTACCACAAGTAAACTGGGAAAATTTACCTTTTGGTAGGTTGTTTTCAGACCACATGTTTTGTATGGATTTCAATGATGGTAGTTGGTCTGATCCAAAAATAATTCCCTACGGAGATATTAAATTGTCACCTGCTAATTCTGCTCTTCACTATGGTCAAAGTTGCTTTGAAGGCATGAAAGCACACAGGAATATTAAAGGAGAAGTAGTATTATTTAGACCCTATGAAAACGCTAAGAGATTTAATAGTTCTAATACTAGAATGTGTATTCCAGAAATTAATGAAAATATTTTTGTAAACTCAATTTTAGAACTTATTGCAATTGACAAAAAGTGGGTTCCTGAAAATCTAGAACATTCATTATATATTCGACCATTTATTTTTGCAACAGATCCTTACATTGGTATAAAACCATCAGATTCTTACAGATTTATGATATTTACTTGTCCGGTAGGGTCTTATTATACAGATCCTGTTCCCGTAAAAGTTGAAACTCATTATTCTCGTGCTGTTCAAGGTGGCACTGGTTTCGCTAAAGCAGCAGGGAACTATGCAGCTGCTTTGTATCCAGCTATGTTAGCCGCTAAAGAAGGCTTTAGACAATTGATTTGGACTGATTCTAATGAACATAAATATATAGAAGAAGCAGGAACTATGAATGTAATGTTCGTTATTAATGATATTCTTATCACTCCATTTATCGGTGACACTATTTTAAATGGAATAACAAGAAAAAGTGTTGTTGAAATAGCCAAAGATTGGGGAGTAGAGGTGCAAGAAAGAAAAATTGAAGTAAATGAAATATTTGAAGCTTTAAAAAATGGCACTTTGACAGAAGCTTTTGGTGCTGGAACTGCAGCTACTATTGCTCCAATATCGTCTATAGCTATTAATGGGGATAATTATAAAATTCCAGAATCAAAAAATCATCATTTTCATTCAAAAGTTCTTAAATACTTATCAGAATATAAAATAGGAAAGCACCCAGATAAATTTAATTGGATAGTTAAAGTATAGTTTTAACTTATACTTTCTATTATAATACTAGAAGCACCGCCTCCTCCGTTACATATTCCTGCCCCACCAATTTTACCTTTATTTTGTTTTAATACATTAATTAAAGTAACTAAAATTCTACTTCCACTTGATCCAAGAGGATGTCCAAGGGCTACAGCTCCTCCATTAACATCTACTTTTTTAGGATCTAATTTTAGTAACTGAGTATTAACTATTCCAACAACTGAAAAAGCTTCATTTAGTTCCCAGAAATCAATATCATTAACAGTCATATTTGCTCTAACCAGAGCTTTATTTATAGCCTTTGTTGGTGAAGTGGTAAACCACTTTGGCTCTTGGGAAGCATCTGCATAACTAATTATTTTAGCAATAGGTTTTAAATTTAATTCTTTTGCTTTTTCTTCACTCATTAAAATTAAAGCAGAAGCACCATCATTAAGTGTTGAGGCATTAGCAGCTGTTACCGACCCATCTTTAGAAAAAACGGGTTTTAAATTTGGTATTTTTTCTAATTTCACATTTTTAAACTCCTCATCTTTATCAACTATAATATCATCACCTTTTCTTTGTGGAATATTTACTTTTACAATCTCTTCTTTAAATAAGCCATTTTTTGAAGCATTAGCAGCTCTATTGTATGATTCAATAGCAAATTCGTCTTGTTCTTCTCTTGATATTTTATATTTATCAGCACATTGGTCAGCACAATTACCCATGTGTACTTTGTTGTAAACATCTGTAAGTCCATCTTTAACTAATCCATCTACTAAAGAGATATCACCAAGTTTTTTACCATTTCTTGCATTGTAATAGTGGGGAACCATAGACATGTTTTCCATACCTCCAGCAACAACAACATTAGCATTTTCTGTCATGATACTTTGTGCAGCAAGCATAACTGATTTCATCCCAGATGCACAAACTTTATTTACTGTTGTACAGGGAGTATTCTCGTTAATTCCAGCATAAATAGCAGCCTGTCTAGCAGGAGCTTGTCCAAGGTTTGCTTGAAGAACATTTCCCATAAAAACTTCTTCAATTAAATTGGGATTTAAATCAATAGATTCTAAAGCACCTTTAATTGCTACAGCACCTAACTTAGTTGCTGGAACAGAAGAAAGTGATCCACCAAAACTACCCATAGGAGTTCTTTTGGCAGCTACAATTACTACATTTTTCATTTTATAAATTTAGTTCTAATTTTCAATTTATAGAGAATTAGAATATAAATTATATATTATTAATTAATCTTTAAATTGCTTCAAAATAAAAATTGTGCAATTCAAAAACTATGTTATTTTTGCATTCGTTAAAGGAGAGGTGGCAGAGTGGTAATGCAACAGCCTGCTAAGCTGTCAACGAGCAATCGTTGCCAGGGTTCGAATCCCTGTCTCTCCGCAATAATGTCCGTAATTATCTTAAAATAGATTGTTACGGACTTTTTTTGTGTTATGGAGTTGATATTAAGCAGTAAATTAAAAGTTTTTTTAATTATACGATAAGTTTCAAAAAATCTTGATTCTAAATTAATTTATAGAATCTTGAACACGTTTCATAAATTCATTAAGTGCCTCTTTTTGCTTTGAGCCATTAATTATAGCTTCATTCACTTCAACTGCTCCATAAAGGTTAGATAATAGTTCACCTATAACATCTATTTCTTCATCTTTAATATTTGGGTTCTCAGTAAGGTGTTCAAGGACAGATATTGTTTCCTCAATATAATCGGAATCATTATCCTCAATAAATTGAACTAAGTGTTTAATAATTGGAAGCCTCATCGACAAAGTTTAAAAGAAGATCAGCTTTATTAGTCTGAACTTCATTAATTAATTTCCCTTTGTTAAAAAAGGCAAAAGTTGGTAAGTTTGAAACGTCAGCTAACTTTCTTGAATTTGGATTTTTTTCCGCATCAACCATTAGAAAATGAATATTATCATTTTCTAATGACATTTTTTTAAACTTAGGTTTCATAATTCTACAATTACCACACCAACCAGCGGAAAACTGAACAAGTACTTTCTCGTTTTTTTTAACTTCCTCTAAGAGTGTGTCTGTTGATAGTTCAATTACCATTAGTGTTTTGATAAATAATCAGCAACACCATCTCTATTTTCCTTCATTGCATCTTTTCCTTCTTCCCAATTTGCAGGGCAAACTTCACCAAATTTTTGATTGTGTGCATATGCATCAATAAGTCTTAAAAATTCATTTACATTTCTACCTACAGGTGGTAAATTCATTGCTTGATGAAAAACCATTCCATCTTCATCTAATATAAAAGTTGCTCTGTAGGGCTTGCTTTCACCATCGACTTGAACAGCATCTAGCTCTTCATCATACCTTTCATTAGTAGTATCTAAAACCTTTAAGATATTAGCTAAATTCCTGTTGGAATCAGCTAAAAGAGGGTAGGTTACACCTTCAATTCCACCGTTGTCTTTTGGAGTGCTTAGCCATGCGAAATGTACTTCAGGTGTATCACAAGATGCGCCAATTAGTATTGTATTTCTCTTTTCAAACTCTGGCATCGCTTCTTGAAATGCATGAAGCTCAGTAGGGCATACATATGTGAAATCTTTAGGATACCAAAAGAGAACTACTTTTTTCTTGTTTTTTAAAGCTTCTTCTAAAACATTTACTTTAAATGTATCTCCCATTTCGTTCATGGCATCAACTTCAATACTTGGGAATTTTTTTCCTACAAAATTTGACATATTTTATTTTTATTTAATTTAATACTTTTACAAATATACTTCACCCAAAAGTTATTGTTGTAAAATAATGTTAAAAATTTTAAAATTTAATGAATAATTCTGTTGAACAAAATCCTTTTCACTTAGCTATACCAGTTCACAACCTTATTATAGCAAGAGAATTTTATTCAAAAACCTTAGGTTTTGTTGAAGGTAGGTCTGATGAAAAATGGATAGATTTCAACTTTTATGGTCACCAGTTAGTTGTTCACGATATTGGTAAAAAAACAACATCTAATAATAATTTTGTCGATGGACATGGAGTCCCTGTACCTCACTTTGGTGTAGTTTTAACTATGAATAAATGGCAATTATTAAAAGAAAGATTAAAATCAAAAAAAATAAATTTTATAATTGAACCATATGTTAGATTCCAAAATCTTCCCGGAGAACAAGCAACTATGTTTTTTTTGGACCCTTCTGGCAATGCGTTAGAGTTTAAAGCGTTCAAAAATTTAGATAATCTATTTAAAAAATAATTTCATGAAACTGGATCTGGAAATTTTCAAATTCTTAAAAAAATTAAAGGTTAATAACAATAGACCTTGGTTTAAGGATAATAAGTCAATATTTGATATTCATAATTCAAACATCAAAGAATATTTTGGTGTTTTTTTTAACGAAAACAAAGAAAATTTTAAATGGGAATCCTTTAAAGTTTTTAGAATTTACAAAGACGTTCGTTTTTCTAAAGATAAAACACCTTACAAAACCCATTTTGCCATTGGTTTCCATAGAACTAAACCAAAATATAGAGGCGGATTTTATATTCATATTCAACCTGGAAATACCTTTATTGCAAGTGGATTTTGGAGTCCCAATAAAGATGATTTATTTAGAATTAGAAAGGAAATTGAATCCGATGGTGATTATTTTAGAGAAGTTATAAATAATAAAAATATTGTTAAAAAATGGGGCTCTTTAAATGGCGATCCATTAAAGGTTTGCCCAAAAGGATTTGATAAAAATCATCCAAACATTGATTTACTAAGAAACAAGCAATTTATTTTTGTAAAAAAATTCAAGGATGAGATTGTGTTAAAAGACGACTTTAGTCAAATTGTTAAAGAACATTTTAAATTACTGTTGCCATTTCATGATTATTTTAGTGATATTTTAACAACAGATTTAAATGGAAGGTCAGTTTTGTGATTTTTTAAAAATTTTAAAAACATGCTTATCTATAGGTAATTCCAGTTCTTCATCCTTAAATTCATTTATCTTCCTCCAAATAAAAACAGGTTGATCTTTTACAGGTTTTTTTAATTTATTATAAAGTTTAGAACTTAATTCTGCAGAATAATAAATTGATATTAGCTGGTTTTTTCCATCGAATTGACATTTTTGAAAAAAATCTGTTGTGTAAAAGTGATTTATATTTTTGAGAGTTTGGTTCATTTCTTCCATACTTTCTCTTTGAAGTCCCTCAATAAGCCCCTCTCCATACTCTAATCCTCCACCAGGGAATTTTAAAACTTCATTACCCTTTATAAGTTCTCTACTTATTAGTATGGAATCGCCATCAGTTATTAATGCGTAAACTCGTATATTAAATATATTTTTTTGTTTATCAATCAAGTTTAAATTCTGAAGTTTTATGAAATGTTATTTTTGGGTAATCGCCTTCCGCTTGATTTAATAAAAATGGGCTAGGAGCTAAAAAAACTGGATTATCGTCTTTGTCATAAGCAACATTAGTTGATTTACGTTTTATAAAATCTTGTATTGTGTCACTGTCATTACTTGTCATCCAGCAAGCTTTGAAAAAATTTCTTCCAATAAAGCTACAGCTTGCAGCATACTCCTGTTTTAATCTATACTGTATAACTTCAAATTGTAATTCGCCAACCGTTCCAATTATTTTTCTGTTTCCGGGCTGCATAATAAATAATTGAGCAACTCCTTCATCTGTAAGTTGTCTTAACCCTTTTTCTAGCTGTTTTGTTTTCATTGGATTGTCATTCTGAATTTCTTTAAAAATTTCAGGAGAGAAACTAGGAATCCCTTTAAAATTTAATATCTCACCTTCTGAAAGAGAATCACCAATTTTAAAAGTTCCAGAATCATATAAACCTATTACATCGCCGGGATATGCTGTTTCTATAACAGATTTTGATGACGCCATAAAGCTTGTAGGGTTAGGGAATTTAATTTTCTTGTTTAGTCTTGTATGTAAATAAAACTTGTTTCTTTCAAATTTCCCTGATACTATTCTTAAAAAAGCAATTCTATCTCTATGCTTAGGATCAATATTTGCATGAATTTTAAATACAAAGCCACTAAATTTATTTTCATTAGGCTCTACAGATCTAATTTCAGTTTCTCTTCCAAGTGGAGTGGGAGATATTTCAATAAATGCATCTAAAAGTTCTTGAACACCAAAATTATTTAGTGCCGATCCAAAAAATACAGGAGCTATTTTACCATCTAAGTATTTTTCGTGATTAAATTCTCCATATACACCATCAATTAATTCTACTTCTTCTTTTAATAGTTCGGTAGCCTCAGTTCCAATGTAATCAGAAAGTGTAGGGTCGTTAATTCCATCAATATTATAAATTTCTTTTTCAATGCTAGTTTTATTACCATTAAACAGGTTAAGTTCCTTTTTATGCATGTTATAAACCCCTTTAAATGTTTCTCCAATTCCAATTGGCCAACTCATGGGTTTTACCTTAATCATCAATTTTGATTCAATTTCATCTAATAAATCAAATGCATCTTGGCCTTCACGATCCATTTTATTTATAAAAACAATTACTGGAGTGTCTCTCATTCTGCAAACTTCCATTAGTTTCTCTGTTTGAGCTTCTACACCATTTGCACAATCAATAACCATAATAACACTATCAACAGCTGTTAGAGTTCTGTAAGTATCTTCAGCGAAATCCTTATGTCCAGGTGTATCTAATATGTTAATCTGCTTGTCTTGATAATTAAAAGCCATTACTGAGGTGGCAACACTTATTCCTCTTTGCTTTTCAATTTCCATAAAATCTGAAGTTGCAGATTTCTTTATTTTATTATTCTTAACTGCTCCAGCACTTTGAATTGCGCCTCCAAATAACAATAGTTTCTCAGTTAATGTTGTTTTACCAGCATCTGGGTGTGATATTATACCAAAAGTTCGTCTTTTAATTATCTCTTTATTGTTTTCCATTATTTGCGAATATAATACTTAAGATTTCAATCTTGAAGAAACAATTGAAACTTCAATTAAAAATCGTGTAAATATCAATAAAATACTCATAATTGATATATTTATATGATGAAGCATTTTGATACTAATTATTTGATTTTAAAAAAATTATGAAAATAATTGAATGTCCAAGGGATGCTATGCAAGGTTTTTCAAAGTTTATTCCCACCGATAAAAAAATAAATTACATAAATGAGCTTCTAAAAGTAGGTTTTGATACTATTGATGTAGGTAGTTTTGTTTCTAAAGAAAAAATTCCTCAACTAGCTGATACTTCTAATGTGATTAAGAGTATAAATATGAATAATACCAATACTAAATTATTGGTAATTGTAGGTAACGAAAGAGGAGCTAATGAAGCAGTGAATTTTGATGAAATCAGGTATTTAGGATTTCCATTTTCTATTTCTGAAACTTTTCAAAAAAGAAATATAAATTCTAGTGTTAAAGATTCATTAAAAAGGTTGGAGAATATTCAAAATTTGTGTGTCAAAAGCAATAAAAAATTAGTAACCTATTTATCAATGGCTTTTGGAAATCCATATGGTGATCAGTGGAGTATATATATTGTAGCTCACTGGGCAGAAAAATTATTAAAAGAATTTGGAATCAATATTTTATCACTTAGTGATACTATTGGAAGTAGTAATCCAAATGTAATTAATTGGTTATTTACTAAATTAATAAATGAATTTCCAGATGTAGAGTTTGGTGCTCATTTACATTCAAGTGCTTCTAATTTTAATGAGAAAATACAAGCAGCATACGATGCGGGGTGTAGAAGATTTGATGGTTCAATTTTAGGTATTGGGGGTTGTCCACTAGCAGATGATAATTTAGTAGGTAATATTCCTACAGAAAATATGATTGAAATTTTAGAAAATAAATCTGAAAATTTGTCAATTAATAAACTAGCCTTAAATAACTCTTTAAAAATAGCATCTAAAATTTTCCAATAAATTCATTAACTAATATTTTCTTAATATTATAAAAAGTCCTAGCTATTTGATTATGAAATTTTTGATTGATAAGCTTATAATGTTGATATTTGCATAAATAAATTTATTTTGAATCGTTTTATAGCAACAACTTTATTCTTTTTATTAAGTCTTTGTTTCTTTAGCTTTTATTCTCAGGATAATAATCCCTTAATAGTAATAGCAGGTAGTGTTAATGATGAAAACTATATAAAATTAAATGGTGTAAAAGTTGAGGTAAAACAAGATGACAAAATATTTAAATCTGTATTAACTACATCAAAAGGCAAGTATTTGTCTATGAAATTGCCATTTGGATATATCTACAGAGTTACTTTTTCTAAAGATAAATTTGCTTCTAAGTCTATTTTATTGGACGCCAAAAACGGGTTCTTCCCAGATGACCCTCAAAAGAACTTTACCATTCCCCTGACAATTTTACTTCAAACTAAGCAACCAGATATAGATTATTCACTTGTTACCGATCAAGACGTAGCAAAATTCAAAATTATTAATGGAGTTTTTCAAAAAGACAATACTTACAATTCTCAAAGAAAAAATGAAATAGATAGATATTTTAAAAATATTGAAGAACAAGCAAAGTTAAAAGAGGCCAACTTTAAAAAGCTGGTTTCAGAAGGAGACAAGGCATTAAATAAAGAAGAATACCCTTTAGCAATTTTAAAATTTGAAGAAGCTCTTAAAATTAAAAATGACGATTTAGTTACTGGTAAAATTGAAAGAGCTAAAAAGAATTTACAATTATTAAGTGATCAAAAAGATTTACAAAAACAATATGATGACTTAATTACTAAAGGTGATAATGCCCTTTCTGGTGGGGATAATACAGCTGCATTATCTAATTATAATAGTGCAAAAAGCTTAATTCCTGGCAACCAAATAGCATATGACAAAATAAAAGAAATTGACAAATTAAAAGATCTTGCAATCCAAAAAGAATTAGATCAAAAATTTAATAATAAAATGAAAGAAGCTAAGGCCGCTTTTGATGGTCAAGATTTTCAGCTTGCTATTAATTTATACAAAGAGGCTTCTAAAATAGATCAAACCAAAAAAAGTCCTAAGGACAAGATAACTGAAATTAATAATTTCTTGGAAAATCAAAAATCAAATGACCAGGACTTTAATAATCTTATTTCTAAAGCGGATGGTAATTTATTAGGAAAGTCCTTTAAAGATGCTATTTCAAATTATACTAAAGCACTAAAAATTAAGCCAAATGAGTCTTATCCAAAAGAACAAATTATAAAAGCTGAAGATGGTATTAAAGCTTCATTAGCAGACATGAAATTAGATAAAGAGTATGAGGTCCAAATAAAAATTGCTGATGATCAATTAAATAATTCTGATTACGAATTAGCAAAGGAATCTTATCAAAATGCTTTAAAAATTAAAAGTTCTGAAGCATACCCTAACGAAAAAATAAAATTCATAAATAGTAAGCTTAAAGAAATTTTAGAAAAAAATAATCTTAAGGAAAAAGTTTTAAAACAATATCAAGCACAAATATCAATTGCTGACAATCTTTTTAATGAAGATAAGCTTGAAGAAGCTAAATCAAGTTATGAATTGGCTAAAAAAATAAAAAAAGAGGAGGATTATCCTGATCAGAAAATTAACGAAATCACTATCAAATTAAATCATATTGCCAATCAAGAAAGAGAAAAGCTTAATAAATATGAAGATCTTATTAAAAATGCAGATGTTAATTTTAAAAGTCAAAAATGGAAGATTGCCAAGAAATTATATAATGATGCTTTATTAGTAGATCAAAAACAAACTTATCCAAAAGATCAGTTGATAATTATTGAAGAAAAAATTGTGCAAGAAACCTTACTAATGAAGCAATCTAAGGATAATCAAGATAATTTTAATTCATTAATTGCTCAAGGTGATCAGTCAATTAAAACGAAAAATCTTGAAGTTGCAAAAGCAAAGTATTATGAAGCAAGAGATATATTTCCTAAGAACCCATCTGTTATTCAAAAAATAAAGCATCTAAATTATTTAATTTCTGAAAAATCTAAATTAAATAAACTCGACAGTTCTTATAATTTACTGATTTCTAAAGCTGATAAATTAAGAGATACCCAGGACTGGGAACTTGCTAAAGGAAAATATTCTGAAGCCATGGCTATTAAATCTTTAGAGTCTTACCCTAAAACTCAAATAGAATTCATAAATAATAAAATTTTAGAACTATCTAAATCTGCTACTAAATCTAAATATGATGATTTAATTTTACAAGCTGATAAATTATTTTCAGAATTATCATATCGCGAGGCTTTAATTATTTACAATAAAGCCAATAAAATTTTACCAGAAGAACAATATCCTTTATCCCAAACAAGAGAAATCAATAGATTAATTAATGATAAAGAATCAAAAGATAATGAATATACTTCATTAATTAATCAGGCAGATAATGAATATGAATCAAATAACTGGGAAAAAGCATTAACTCATTTTAAGCTAGCAAAAGCAATTTATGATAAACAATACCCTAATAAAAGAATTGAGGAAATTACTTCCAAACTCAATGATATAAAATCTCAAGATGATCAGATGGTAGGATTAAAAAATCAGTTTGATGAATTGATTAAAATTGCAGATCAACTATTTGAAGAGTCAAAATATTCCGAATCTAAAACTAAATTTAAAGAATCGCTTAATTTATTTCCTGATGAATATTATCCAAAAAAGAAACTTGCTGAAATTAAAATTAAACTAGATGAAATTCAAAACAGTAAGGATAAGCAAGAAAAATATAATAATTTGATAGTTAAAGCGGATGCTTTCAGAGATGAAAATAATTTCGATCAAGCAATAATATCATATCAACAAGCAAAACTTATATTTCCTGAGAATTCTTATTCTGATGAGCAATTATTATTAATTAATCAGGCTTTAAATCAACAAAAAGAAAATGATGTAAAATCTAAGTATAACCAAATTATTAAAAATGCTGATGATAATTTTTCAAATAATAAGTATCAAATATCTAGAAACTTATATGTTAAAGCTTTAGAAATAGGGTTTAGTAATTCCTATCCGAATCAGAAAATCACCGAAATTGACCAACTTATCTTAGAACAAAAAGAATTGGAAAATGATAAAAAAAGAGATTTAGCTAAAAAATCAAATTTTGATGCTTTAGTTAAAAGTGCGGAAGATGCAAAATCAAATAATCAGTTAGTTAAATCTAGAGAGATTTTTATTCAAGCAAGTAAAATTATTCCTAGTGACACATATGTTAACGAACAAATTGCGGAACTTGATAAATTGATTTTAGAACAAATAGAAAATAAGTCAAAAGAAAAGTATAATAACTTAATATCTAGAGCAGATAAATTTTTTGAGGAAAAAAAATACAATAAATCAATTTTATTTTATCAAAAAGCCGTTTCATTATTTCCAAGTGAAACTTATCCTACTGAACAAATTAAAATTGTTTCAGAAGCTAAAATATTAGCTTTAAATAATCTGGAAAAACAAAAAGAATACAATAGATTCGTGAGTCAAGGAAATAGGTATTTTAGTTCATCTAATTATTTATTAGCAATTGAGTCTTTTAAAAATGCAACTAAAATTGATCCTGAGTCCCAACTTCCAAAGGATAAATTAGTAGAATTAAATAAAATTCTTGATAATCAGCTAACTAATGGCTCATCTAACAATCAATCTGTATTAAACAATTACAGTTCTTTGTATGGAAAAGAAGTCTCTGGAAAATATTCTGAATATGAAATTGATAGAATGTTTAGTTCTGAAAAATTTGATGATGCAGAAAGTTTAGTTTTAGAAGCTGAGTTGAAAAGGGTAAATGAAGAACAGTTTTATTTAAAAAAAACAGAGCAACAAGAGTTAACAACTAATTTTCAAAGAGAAGATATAAATATATTCTACAGGAATATTCAAAAAAGTTTTGAGAACAGTAATGATTCTAGATGGACAAATATTCCTAAAGTAATTGATTATAAAGAGTTAAATCTTTCTAACATGAACGAATTATCTTTAATTACATTAGATAATTTATCACGTAATTATGATAATATTAATCTTCAATTTCAAGTCTCTTCGGACAAAATTACTTTAAGATCAGATGTAATTAATCAAAATTATCTCTCTTTTGTTGATTTTTTTGACAATAAGTTAGTTTCTGATTTTGATTATATCAATCAAGGTATGTCTGTAACTTATTCAAATTCTTTAAAAAATGAATCTTTTTATAATGAATTGGAGCTAGAAAATATTTCAAGGTTAAGTAACAGAGATTTTATGATTGATAATTTTGATAATTATACTCAAGACCTATCAATTTTAAATGTATTCAATAAAGATCATTCTCTAAACTTAACTCATAAAACTCATGTTTTTACTGAAAATATCAGTGAATTTTTTAACGAAAATTTCCAAAATTCTGATAATCCGAGACAGTCAATAATTATTCCTTCTTTTGGTTATTATGAAAACGATTATTTTGCAAAACTTTCAGCAGAAAGTAATAAAGGGATAATTTCTAATTATAAACAGTTAGAGATATCACAGAATTTAATTTCTAATTTAAATGATTTTATGATTTCAGCTGATGAACCTAGAAAAATTAATTCTATAAATGCAGATCACTATTTAGATAAGGAATTATCGAGAAATTATATTTGGAGTGAACTAAATAATGATAAGTTATATAACTTAAATTTTATTAATCAGATGTATAAAGATGAATTAGAAATTAAAAGTGAGAATCAAGAGTCAAATAGAACCTCAAACATTTCTAGTTTGCAATTATATAACGATAATTATTTAGCAAGTAATCAGCAAGAAAATACTTCAGACATAAATTCCGATTATGTTAATTCTCAGAATTTAAATCGATTAAAAGAGGTTAGTGGAAAATTTAGTTCTTCAAATAATATTTCTAAATTGGCTCAGCAATTTCCCGAAGGAGTTACGGAGAAAATTTACGAGAGAAAGGACCTTAATGGAGATGTATTAGAGCTGACTATAGTTAGAATAGTTGTAGCTGGTAATAATGCTTCAGAGTATAAAAAAATCAAATCTAAAACAGCAGTTAACTATTTTAAAAATGGAGGAATTATTAGTCATAATATTTGGGACACAGAAACTAATTAATTTAGTTTTTAACTAGTTTTTTGGAGAATAATCTAGTGTTTTGGTCTTCTAAAACTAATAAATAAGTTCCTATTCTAAGTTCTGATATATTAAAACTTAATCTATTGGGCCCTTTATCAACTAAGTCTTGATAAAGTATTTTTACTAATCTTCCATCTATTCCATATATAGAAATCTTTAAATCAAGATCATTTTCTAGCGTAAAATCATAATTTATTAAACCAATTCCTGGATTTGGAAATAACACACCATTAGAAAAACTAGGGTCTAAAAATAAATGAGGAATTCTTTCTCTACATGTGTCTGAAACTGCAACACTACTAATCCAGCTTCCGTTTGAATTACTTTTACCAAACATCCCTGAAATCCACGTTCTACAAGGATCGTCATACTTTCTTTGTATCCCCGTATAATCTCCCCATCTATCGACATTTCCGCTTAGTCTATTAATTGCATGTGTACCTTTATGAAGCTTTGTGAAATCGCTATAAACTTCTTCATTATTCATGTAAACACAAGAAACACCATTAGTGTCAATTATTGAAGAATAATTAAATCCAATAATACTTTCTTTTTCATTTGGATTTATAGCAGTAGATGCTATATTAGGATATCCAAAATCTATAATTGAATCTGATATAATTCTTGATTCTACAAATGGATTGCTACTGTAATTATAAATTATCCCATGATAAATACCTGATGTTCCATAATTAGTATCCATTGAGTGGTTAACAAACTGAATCCAATCTTCATCAATTATACCACCTAAAACTCTAGAGTCATTGGTAGATAATTCTTTGCCGTTGTATTGTTTCCCGTTAGGACTTAAAAAGTAATGTTTTTCAAGACTAATTCTTTTAATTGATATACTAGAGTTATCAGATTTTTGACTGTTTTGAATTTTAATTAAATATAATGTATCGCTTTCGGATGAGAAATTCTTATTGCTTAATAAATATTGTTCTTTATCCTGTAGTTCTCGTGCACCTCTAACAGGGTGTAAGTTTCTTAAATTTATAGAATCATCTTTTATATCATGCCAAAGATTAAAAGAAAGAGAATCGGCTCCATTGTATCCTGTTTCTTTATCAATTTGCCATATTATAGACTGGTTAAATCCTAGTTGCCAACTAACTCCGTCCAATAATAAGTTACCTGTTATAAATAAATCATCTTTGGTAATAGATATTGCTGGATAATCGGTCCAATGTCCAGTATTCAAAGCATCTCCTTTGAGCATATAAACATTCCAATTATCTAAAGGGTTATTGGAAGACGAGAAAGCTACACACACATGGTTGTTTGATGCTTTGTTGCCAACAAGAAATACTAGAATAAATCTATCTTGTTCATGATCATAAATAAATTTTGGATCGTACTTTTTTACAAAAGCTAAATCAGGAAATGGTGAAGTTAATGAATGTAAAGTCCCACTTAAAAGTAAAGAATCACTATTTAAGTCATATATTATGTATGATGAATTTATTCCACCAATAATTATTCCATCATTTGATATTGCCAATGTATTGTCATTGGGTACTCTGTTATTAAATAAATTGCCTTCAAACCCATTTTCAATTATAAATGAAGGTTTATTTACAACAGATTTTTTGAATGAATTTGATTTTTTTCTAGGATATTTTAATGAAAGATCTCTTTTTTGGTTCATTAAAAAATTATTATAAGAATTTCCTCCTGGATGAATCATTTCAAGAGATTGAACGCTCACTTTCCAAGTGTCCTTATAATCTTTCAATTGAATTTTATTCATAACGAAAGTTGAAGACCTAGATAATTTTTGTCCACAAATATTAACTGAAAGAATGGAGAAGATTAATAAAAAGTAGGGTAGTAGCTTCATAAAAATAAATAATATTTAAAAAGATATAAAATTGAAAATATAATTAAGAATATAATTCCCGAAATTGAAAGAAAATTTAGCCATTTTGGAGGTCGAAATTTTTCTTCTAGATGATTCTTTACAACTTTATAATTAAAAATAGCAATTATAGGAGCGATTATAAATGATATTGAAGTTGCGTAATTAACCAGAATTATAAAATCACCAGTTTTTTCAAATCTGTAAAGAATTAAAAAGGTTCCTGTAATTAATATTAAAATTGTAATTCTATAATAATTCTTTACCAAACTTACTTTTGGAAATAAAAGCTCAGTAGTTCTTTTAATTGCTCTCCCATATCCATCAAATACAGCAATACAAGTTCCAAACATTATAGAAAAGGTGCTAGAAGCTATTATTATATAACTCCAATCACCAAAAATACGGGTATATAGCTCCACTATTTGATGTGCAAATAAAGAGCTTGATTTTTCCAATAATTCTCCAGTTCCAAAAATTAAAAATGCTCCAAGTGTAACAAAGCATATGGAAAGTAATCCGGAAATAATATATCCAAAATTGAATTCAAATAGTGTCTCCTTCATTGTGGGATGATATTTGGATATTTTTATTTTCTCTACTGTCCATAGACTATTCCAAGAACTTAAATCAACTGCTGTGGGCATCCAACCCATTAATGGAATTAAAAAAAACAAGGCTTCTTTATTGTTAAAATTGCTGTTAAATAAATTTAAATCACTATTAATAGGACTTTTATATAAACACAATACAAATGCAGTTATTGTTGATGTTAACAATACTATTCCAATTAGTTTTATTAATTGATCTAATATTTTGAATTTTCCAATAATTAATATCATTCCACTCACTCCAAAAACCAAAATGCTAGATTCTGTATTTCCTAAACCAAATGCTTTTAAATTAAATAAATTTTGCATAAATCCCGTTGTTACCTTTCCAACTGCAGCACAAACAAAAAACATAGATCCAATAGTTATTATAAAATAAGTCCCTAATGCATACTTACTTAGTTTTAAATAACCATCAATTATACTTTTTCCAGTAGCATTTGCATATCTTGATCCAAACTCAAAAAATGGATATTTTAATACATTAGCTGCGATTACAGCCCACAACAATCCAAATCCGAACAACGCACCAGCTTTTGTACTTTGAACTAAATGTGAAACTCCTATGGCTGTACTGGCAAATAAAATTCCAGGACCTAAGGTTTTTTTTAATGACTTGAACCTGCTCATGTTTTATAATCTCTTCTAATTTAATATAATTTCATTCATATTTTTTTTAGCTTCGAGTTGTAAGAAATTAATTTCTAATATATTTTCGTTGTAATAAACCCTGCAAATGCCAGAAATTCCTCTTTTTAAGAACTTTTATAAGAATCCAATTTTAATTGATCTATTTCAGGTGGAATCAAAGTTAAAAAATCTTCACAATGGGTTGGAATTGAGCTTTATAGATATAGATTTTCTTAAAAAAAGAGATATAAGTAAAGATCAACGATATACATTATATAATGTGTTAAGTGAACAATACTCTAATTGTGGATTAGAAATACCTAAAAATCTTAAATCTATTAAAAATAGAGGTGTTTTTACAATAACAACAGGACATCAGCTTTGTGCATTTGGCGGTCCGCAGTATTTTATTCACAAGATTATCTCAGTTATTAAAATTGCTGAAAATTTAAAAGTTAAATATAAAGAGTTTGATTTTATTCCTATGTTTTGGATGGCTTCTGAAGATCATGACTTTCAGGAGATTAGCAGTTTAAATATTTTTAATCAAAATTTATCTGTTAATCAAAAAGATAGTATTGGTGTTGGAAAATTAAAACCAGAAATATTCTCTCCAATATTAGAGGAATTAAAAGAAATTTTTAAAAATGATTCTAGATTTAATTATTTAGAATCTATTTTCTCATCTGCTCTTAATCAAAGTAATTGGTCTAATGCTACTAGGTATTGGGTTAATGAAATTTTTAAAAATCAAAATTTACTTATTATTGATGCTGACGATTCAAGACTTAAAAAAATATTCTTGCCTATATTTCAAAAAGAATTAGAACAGCAATTTATTCATAGCTCTGTTGAAAAAACTAATAATTTAATAAAAGGTAAAGGATTCACTCCGAAAATTAATCCAAGAAAACTCAATTTATTTTATTTAGACGACAATCAAAGGCATAGAATAGTTTTGGAAAATGAAGTTTTTAAAATTAGTAACAGAGAATTTTCTAAGGAACAAATTTTAAGGGAATTAAATTCTTCGCCTGAAAAATTTAGTCCAAATGTTTTAATGCGTCCACTGTATCAAGAATCAATTTTACCAAATTTAATTTATGTTGGAGGTCCTTCAGAAATTGTATACTGGACTCAATTAAAAAGTTCTTTTCAAGAAGTAACAATAAATTACCCAATTCTTACTCTAAGAGATCATTTCTTTTGGATAAATAGAAAAACACTTTCTAAATGGAAAGATTTGGGTTTTTCTATTGAAGATTTGTCAAAGGAACCCGATGAGTTGCTAAAATCTTTCTTTCTTAATTTATCTTCTAACAGTATTGATTTAAAAAACGAAAAACAATTATTGAATCAATTATCAGTTTTATTATTAAAAAAAGCAAAATCTATTGATAAGTCTTTAATACCATCTGTGGAAGGATCTATTAAAGCAATAAAGAGTAACCTAGATAAAATTCAAGGTAAGTTTCTTCATGCTTCAAAAAAAGGGGAGGAACAAAAAGTAAATCAAATAAAAAAGATATCAGGTTTGATTCATCAAAATGGTAAATTGAAAGAAAGATCAGAAAGCTTTATTGCTGATTTTGTTAAAAATCAAGATATTTATATGGAGAAATTAAAAGCCAGTTCTAATTCAGAAAATAATTCACTTAAAATTATAGTTTACTAACAAAACAATTTGTGAACTTCTTTCATATATTTAGATTGGTTCATAAGCTCTGTTAATTGTTCAAACTGGTTTAGGGAAAATATTAAATTTATTTTTTTTATTCGAGTATCAATAACAACAAATTTTTTGTTCATTATTTCAAATATATAATCTTCTAATTGTTGATCAACAAGCTCAACCATTTCAAATAAACTGTGAAACTCTTTTTCGTCACATATATATAAAATATTATTAATTGTAATTGCGATTTTTTGACAGGATTTGCACTGAATAATAGATCCTAATTCGTTTTCATGCAAAATTATTTCATTATTTGAATGACCTTCAAACATCATTAATTCCTAATGAATTTAGAAGTTTTGTTGTTTTTTTTACTAAAATATTTTCTTCAATCTCTGCATGGATTTTTAAATCATGTTGGAAAACACTCATCTGATTAAGAAATATTTCAAAATAGGATAGTTTATTATTGTTGGGTGAATATTTTAATAAAACATTTTGCAAATCATCAATACCATCTTTATTTTGCTGGTGGTCCCCCATAATTGAAAAAGCTTTTTTTTGATTCTCTAAAATAAAGATTAAGTCTTCTTGAGAGTTCTTTTGTAGGTAGTTATGCAAAACTTTACAAAAGGGAAATAATATTTCGTCTTCAGTTTTAAAGTGAGAAATAATATCTTTTTTATATTCTTTAAAAAACATAAGCAAAAGATAATTAAATGTAAAACTTTCTTGTTGAGTAAGTTTTTCTAAACTCTGTTCAATTTCAGGAATTCTTTTTAATAAATAATATTGATGTGATTTTTCTAGATAATCTATCAAATCAGGAATACTATATTCTTCAAAGTTAGTTTTCTTCAAAAAATCTAAATCATCATAGCAATTTATTAAATCAAGTAATAGATCAATATTAATTTCATCATCTTGACAAATTTCATTTAGGTTTTTTGTGGAATCAGATCCTATATTATACCTTCCAAACAAATGATCAATATTTCTGTTGTAGGATATGATAGATTTTGGAGAATTTGTTGCTGAGATCATAAATTTATATTTACAACAAATTAATTAATTTCATTATTCTAAATCAATACCCTCAATGAGGTATAATGATATTACAATTGATAAACAGCTTTAACCCCAAAAACATTTAAAGAACTAGGATTTTCAGTATTTAGATCATTTATCTTAAGATATTTTATTTCAAAACCTATTTTTTTATTCAATGAGTATTCAAAACCAGATCCAAATCTATTTTTATTATAATTATATTTTGTTTCTGGATTTATTAAAAAGTATAATTCATTGTAAATAAAGTAAGATATTTTTTTATTGATTTTATATTTTAATTTAAGTCTAGTTCTTTCAATAATTTCATTAGTTTTTATAGGATGAAAATTAACCTGTGTTCTTAATCTTACATACATTGATAAGTTTGAAATCTTTTTTTTAAATACCAAGTCATTATGAAATCTATTAACTAAAATATTAGCGTTTTCTTGGTTTAATACTTTTATTCTCCAAGCAATAGAAGAATAGAAAATTTTATCAAACTTTTTCTTTATTGAGAATTGGGTATAATACTGAGAAATTTGTCTTGAGTTATCAACCGTTCTTAATTCAGTTTTATTTTTAAAGTTTAATTTTTTATTGATTTTATAATTTAGGTTGACTTTTGTCCATAGCCCCAAATCTTGGTTTAAATTTTGAGACAATGCAATAAATGGAATAGTTAAAAAAAGAAAAAAAACTAATTTTTTCATTAAATGAAATTCACAATATGTATAGTGTCAATTTCTATAATCTGCTTACGAGAAGAAATTGAAACTGATTTTTTAATTAAACTATCTTGCCCTTTTGGACAGGTAGCACAATCGCTGTATACAAAAACCTCATAGTCTCCTTTATTTAAATATTTAAATTCAAATGACCCATCATAACTAGTGTTTATATCATCATCATATGTGTTGTTTTGGTCTCCATATATAATGTAAACGTCTAACTCTTGAGCATTGTAACTAGCTACTATATTCCCTAGAGCATCGGTGTTATCCACAACTACATTTCCTTTAATTACAGCTTTTCCTCCAATACCTTCAGACTTTGTGCATGAAAATAATAAGCTAAATGTTATAATAGGGAGCAAAAATTTGTATTGGATCATTTTAAATTAATAATTTGATAATATAAAGTTAAAAAAAGTAATTTAAATTGAGAATATGTTCTAATGATATATAAAAAAAAAAACCGCAACTATAAGTAATTGCGGATTAAATTTGTGATCGCGCCAGGATTCGAACCTGGGACCGCCTGCTTAGAAGGCAGGTGCTCTATCCAGCTGAGCTACGCGACCAAATTTGTCGCGCAAAAATAGAAAAAATGTTGGACTTAATTAACATCTTTCATTTTAAGTGTAAATTTGTTTTAAATTAATCATTAATATGAAAATCAAAATTTTATTATCACTATTTACAAGTATGTTTTTATTATTTAATTTTAATGCTCAAACCCCATCATTAAATATTCAGCAATTTGCTCATATACCTAATAGTGGCTTTATGGTTCCTTCTGAACTAAATGATATTTGGGGTTGGGTAGATAGCGCAGGCAATGAATATGCTATTGTAGGAATGAATGATGGTACTTCTATCATTGATTTATCCGATCCACTTAGTCCTCAAGAAGTATTGTTTGTTCCTGGAATGAGTTCTATTTGGAGAGATATTAAAACTTATGGTCACTATGCATATGTTACTACAGATAATCCATCTACGAATGGACTACTAATTATTGATCTTTCAAACTTACCTGATAGTGCTAATACCAATATTTATTATTACAACGGGCCCTCTAACTCTCAGTGGGGAAGAGCACATAACATATTTATAGACGATAGAGGATATGCTTATATTTTTGGGGCAAATAGAGGATCGGGCGGTGCTATTATATTAGATTTAAACCAAGACCCAACTCAACCTGTAGAAGTCGCTGACATTAATAATTGGTATGCTCATGATGGAATGGTTAAAGGAGATACTTTATTTCTTGCCAATGGAAATAATTCTCTTTTTTCTATCTGGGATGTTTCTAATCCATCAAATCCAATTTTAATAGCTCAAAATCCAACTGTTGGATACTATTCTCATAATATATGGTCTTCTGATGACGGGAATTATATTTATACAACAGAAGAAGATAATGGAGGACATCTTTCAGAATTTAATATTAGTGATCTAAATAATATTGAATTAACAGACAAAATTCAAGCAGAACCTGGTAACAATATTATGCCCCATAATGCTTTTTATATTAACGATTACATTGTAAACTCTTATTACTCCACTGGAATTCAAATATTTGACGTAAAGACCAAAGGAAATATAGTAAATGTTGGGCATTTTGATACTTCTCCTAATTTTTCTGGTGGTGGTTCAAATGGCTGTTGGGGAGTTTATCCATATTTGCCAAGTGGGTTAATCATTGCTTCAGATATAGAAAATGGTTTTTTTGTTTTGAGTCCGCAGTATAAAAGAGCAGCATATTTACAAGGTAATATTACTGATGCTTCTTCTGGTTCTTCGATAAGTGGAGTAGATGTTGAAATTTTAAACAATAATAATAATTCTACAACCTCCAATGTTGGAGGTGTTTACAAAATCGGAACACTCGATCCTGGTGTATACTCAGTTGTTTTTTCTAATCCTTTTTACCAGTCTGATACCATTAATCAAGTTATACTTCAAAATGATTCAACAACTATTGTGGATATTACGATGTACTCTTTAGATCCTATTGAACTAAATATAGAAACAAAAAAATCTAATTCAAATAATTCAGTTTCTGGAGTGGATTTCATTATTACTAATGAGGACTTTACTTATTCTGGAACTACTGACCAAAATGGATTTTTTACAATTAATAATATGATTCCAGGTTCTTACAGTATATATGCAGGATTATGGTCATTTAAAGACTATTGCATAGAATCAAGATCTATAATTAACGGAAATATGCCACTTGTGGTAGAACTTGAAGAAGGATATAGAGATAGATTTAATATAGACCAAGGTTGGACTGTTAATTCTTCTGCTGCTTCTGGTGGTTGGGAAAGAGAAATACCTATTGTTACAGTTTTTAATAGTTTAGATACTTGTAGTCCAGCTTTTGATAGTGATGATTGCGGAAAGTTTTCTTATATAACTGGTAATCTAGGTGGAGGTCATTCTTCAGACGATGTGGATTTAGGTTATGTACAGTTAGTTTCCCCTTTAATTTCATTAGATTCTACAATGACTAATTATTTACATTTAAATCTATGGTGGAAGAACTTTTTAGGTGGAACGTCACCTGATGACACACTATTTATAGATATTAATGATGGAACTTTAAAAGAAAATATTTTCTATATAAATGGAGATAACTCTCGTAATTGGTATCAGCTATCACTTGAAATTCCAAATAATATAAATCTTAATAGTTTTAAAATTGAAATCACTACTGCCGATTGGACCACGGGTGCTGATCATTTAGTGGAGGCAGGTATAGACAATTTTTATATTGATAATTATTACAGTACAAATATTACTAACTCCACTAATAATTCTATAAATGTCTTTCCAAATCCAACACCAAATGGAATGATTTATATTGATGGAATCCAAGAACCTTTTGAATATTATTTATTTAATATTTCCGGAAAATTAGTTAAAATGGGATCAGAAAATGATATTCAAATATTAAGAAAAGGTGTATATATTTTGAAAATTAAAAAAGAAAAAAGCATAATATTTAGAAAAATTATTTATTAGTTTTACTCTTGAAAATGCTAAATATTTCTGTGGAGTTTTCTAGTATCTTTCTTAAGACATCAAAGTAAAGTGTAATTGTTAATAGCAATGTCATTAGCCATATTACAATTATATTGGCATTGAAAGTGTCAAATTTATAGTCTAAAAAATATTTGGAAGGTGAGTAGAAATGAGATCCAAAATACTTTTTGCCAACTGGGTCTAGATATATTGGATCTGATTTTTGAATAAGTCCAGTTTCGTTTTCAGTAATAAAACTTAGTGAGTTTGAATTTGTCACAAAGTCCTCTAAGCTATGGTTGTTATATTTATTTTTATATTCTTGAAATCGGTATTTTTTAAGATAGGACATCAAGCTTTTGTAAGATCTATACTCTTTTGGTGATATTACTTTATTTGCTTTTAAGCCTTTCAGCTTATTTGTTAAGCTTTTACTAGGTGCAATCTCAGAAATCAAAATTTTGTCTTTTTTGTTTGAAGCTTCATTATATTGATTCATATAATAATCTCTAATACTTGTAAGATAATTATGTAATTGCAGATAATCTTTTTTCTGCATGTCATTGTTTTCAATAGTAGAAAGAAGTTCTTCAAGTTTATCATTACTAAATAAGTTAGACGAATTAAAGTTTTTCACCTCTTTTCTTATTTCATTGATAATAATTTGACCATCCCTTTTTGATTTATCTATTTCGGAATGTAGAGGACTTTTACTTTGCGAAATTCTATAAAAGTTAGTCAACTTTGTGTCCAAATTACTTTCCCACTGATCTTTTTTCCAATTGGCAAAAGACATTTTTTTATCAAATTCAAAAAATCTTTTTTCATATTCATTGTCTTTAAATTGAGCTACAGTTAAAGCTTCGTAAGCCCATCTAGAGGCCATAATATTTCCAATTGTCGGAACTTCAGATTTAGATGAGAAGTATGGGTGAAGCTTATCAAAAGGAACAATAATTCCGCTAAATAGCAATTGTGGAATAATACATATTGGAATTAGAATATAAATTACTTTAACAGAGTTAAAACTAGAAGAAATATTTAACCCAAGTAAATTGGCAAAACAAGAAGTAGAAAATAGAATCATCCAGTGTGTGAAAAACAGTCCATATATTCCAAGAATATAATTTCCAACCATAACATAAAAAACAGTTTGTACAGCTGAGATTAAAAACATAATTCCAATTTTAGAAAATAAGTAACTTCCTTTACTTAGATTCAAGAACTTCTCTCTTTGTAAAATTTTTAAATTCCCAATAATTTCTTCAGAGCTTGTTGTTAGACCAATAAACAAGGCAACTATTACTGAAATAAAAAGATATTGAGGAATGTTATCACTGTTATAGAAAGTATATTCTAGATGGTGATTTAAATAATTCATTTCCAAATATTTCATAAAAAAAGCAAGTATTCCAGCAAGGAGAGGTGCCTCAAACAAGGTTATAATCATGTATTGAATGTTAGTCAGTTTTGATTTCACATCTCTTATAAAAAATACATTAAATTGTTTTAAAATATTAGGAATTTTAAAAATACTATCAGGTATTTTTTGCTCTTTATTTTCATTGGTTTTAGGCGCTATTAATTTATGATAGTGTTGGTTCCATTCTAAAGGTGAAACTTTTCTGTTGTCTGTTAATTCTCCATATTCATCCACGACCTTCATATCAATAATATTGAAGATTTGTTCAGGATTTACATTTCCACATGTTTCACACTCACTTTCATCTGCGTTAGCATGATTAATTAGCTTTTTAAAGTACACAACTGCATCTACAGGATCGCCTTTGTAAATAGGGTAGCCGCCAACATCAAGAATAATCAATTGATCAAACATTTTATAGATTTCAGATGATGGTTGATGAATAACTACAAAAATTAATTTCCCTTTTAATGCCAATATTTTCAGTAAATCCATAATGATTTCAGAATCATTTGAGGATAATCCTGAAGTGGGTTCATCTACAAAAAGTATGGAAGGTTCTCTAATTAGTTCTAAAGCTATATTAAGTCTTTTTCTTTGACCACCAGAAATGGTTTTAGAAAGGGGGTTTCCTACTTTTAAACCCTTAGCATCAGAAAGACCTATAGATAAAAGAACTTCATCCACAAGTTCAATTAGCTTGTCATCGTCATAATTTCCAAAACAAAGTTTACCATTATAATATAAGTTCTCAAAAACAGATAATTCTTCAATTAATAAGTCATCTTGAGGAACAAATCCAATAACACCTTCTAATAATTTAGGACTTTCGTAAAGTCCAATACCATTAATTTTAATTTCTCCACTTGATGGTGGATAATTTCCATTTAAAACATTTAATAGAGTAGACTTTCCAGATCCAGATCCGCCCATTATTCCAACTAATCTACCAGATTCTTCTTTGAATGTAAAATCGAATAATCCTTTTTTACCTGAAGAAAATTTATACTCAATATTATTGGCTGTATATTCAATTTTATCATTACTTTTTTCAGATAAAAAATGAGCAATTATATCGCTATAATAAATAGGAATTATTTTATTGTTTTTTATCGATGATCCCTGTCTTAGTACTTTAATAATATTGGGAGTCAATAATTGTCCATTTAAAAATAATTCTTGAACACCAAAATATCTTATAAAATAGGTTTTTACAGACGGAACTCTTAGTATAGATATGTTGCCAATTACACCTTCAACATATAGTTTTTTATCATTGGATGTATCTTGTTTCTTTTCAGAATTTATAGATAAATGATTTTCATGACTAGCAGTTTTATTTAGTGAAGCTTTAGCAAATTCGAATATTTCCGCATATTCTTTTTTACTAATATTAAAAGTCTCAGAAACAGTTTCTGCAAATTCAAGTTCAGTCTCTGTGTGAAGCACATCGGCAAATATAAATTCTAGGATTCTTATAAGAACAATTACTTTCTGTCTTTGTTCTAGTTCTTCATTAATTTGAGTACATATTCTTAGTACTTTAACAGAATTAACTGAGGTTCTTTTTTTCTTACTGTCTTTTTTTCGTGTTGTTCCGTGACGTTCTTTAATGAAGTCGTCAAATATTTTGAGGTATTTATCTACTAATTCAGAAGTTAAATCTTGTTTTAAAAAAAGCTCAACTATATTTTTAGATGTATCAGCAGCAACAATTTCATCGGAATCTTCTAAAACATCAATTTTTGCTACAATTGCAAATAGTTGCATTAGAGCTTTAAGAATTCTTTCACTCATTTTAAATCATTTGAGATGAATATACCAAAAAATCAAACTGCTTTTTTTATTTTTCACAAAGAATCAAAATTTATCCACCTAATTTGTGTTAAAATTTAATTTTCTTTACAAAAACATCTTTTTTATCAATTATTAATAATGTCCAAGGAAATAAGTAATTTAGAAACACCTCTTTATGTGGATTTAATTATTCCCATTGCTGTCCCTAAGCTTTTGTCATATCATTTAAGTCAAGGAACATTTGTTAACATTGGTCAAAGAGTACTGGTAAATGTTGGTAAAAACAAACAATATTCTGCCATAGTTTTCAAAGTTCATAATAAAAAACCAAGTTACCTTACAAAGCCGGTTTTAGAAGTTTTGGATAATGAACCCATTATTAATTTAAAGCAGCTTGAACTTTGGTCATGGATCTCAAGATATTACATGACAACTATGGGAGAGGTCATGATGGCAGGCCTCCCTAATAGTTTAAAGCTTCAAAGCGAGTCCACTTATTTGCCTACTTTAAAAATCTATTCTGATAAAGATTTATCCATTCTTAAACCAAATGAGCAAATCATTGTTGATGTTTTAGAACAAAATCATCAATTGAATTTGAAAGAAATTTCAGAAATATTACAAATTAAATCTCCTCATGTTTATTTAAAAAACCTTTTAAAACTGGGTTGGATTCAATGTTATGAAGCTCACCAAGAAAAATACCGCCCAAAAACAGTTTCTAAAATCAATTTACACAGTCGACTAAAGAAAGATAAAACTCTTTTGGAAGACGCTTTTAAAAATCTATCTAGAGCTCCTAAACAAGAAGCACTTTTATTAAAATTTTTACAGTTAAATCAGGAGCTTTCTGGAAAAGCCATTTTGAAAAAGAAATTGCTCAATGCTTCAAATCATACAGCAGCAGTACTAAAAGGATTAATCGACAAAAACATTTTAGAACTTGAAAACATTGAAGACAGTAGGATTAAAGATGTTTCTGAACCTTCTAAAAAAATGCCAATTCTTTCCCATTTTCAAGAAAATGCTTTTAATGAAGTTAACCAATATTTTAAAAATGTCAGTAGTTTGCTGCTTCATGGAGTCACTGGAAGTGGGAAGACAGAAATTTATATTAAGCTTATAGATCAGCAGCTTAAAAACAACAAAAAAGTTTTGTATTTACTTCCTGAAATCGCTATAACTACTCAAATTATTCAGCGTTTACAATCTTTTTTTGGTAATAGAGTAGGTGTTTATCACTCTCGTTTTAATCTTGGTGAGCGTACTGAACTATGGTATTCAATGATGAATGAAAAGCTCCATCAATACGATATTATTTTGGGAGCAAGATCTTCAGTTTTTCTTCCTTTTAAAGATTTAGGACTTATAATAGTAGACGAGGAGCATGAATCTTCGTATAAACAAATTGATCCTGCTCCCAGATATCACGCTAGAGACGTTGCTTCAAAAATGGCACAAATACACAGTGCAAAATTATTGTTGGGTTCTGCAACACCTAGTATGGAAATGATGGAGCTGGTTGAGCAAAAAAAAATTGGATATGTAGTTTTAAACAAGAGATATCACGATATTACTATGCCCGAAATACAATGTGCAGATTTAAAAGTTGCTCATAAGAAACGAAAAATGCAAGGAATATTTACTCCTATGTTGCTCTCGGAAATTCAAAATACTTTAAAAGAGAATAGGCAGGTGATTCTATTTCAAAATAGGAGGGGTTATGCTCCTAGAGAAATGTGTATGGTTTGCAGTTGGACACCAATGTGCATCAACTGTGATGTTAGCTTAACAGTTCATAAATACAATCCCGTAATGAAATGTCATTACTGTGGATTCAGTATCAAACAAGTTGAAAATTGTAAAGCATGTGGATCTCCAGAAATGTCAAAGTTGGGAATTGGCACTCAAAAAATAGAGGAAGAGTTATTCGAGCACTTGGGAACAGAAATTCGTGTAAAAAGAATGGATTGGGATACTACTAGGAAAAAATCTTCTTTTCAAAATATTATTGACCAATTTGAGCAGAAAGAGATAGATATTTTAGTTGGTACTCAAATGGTTAGTAAAGGATTAGATTTTGACCATGTTGGATTGGTGGGCGTATTGCAAGCTGATGATTTACTACATTATCCAGATTTTAGAGCTTATGAGCGATGTTTTCAACTACTTACTCAGGTAAGTGGGAGAAGCGGAAGAAAAAATGAAAGAGGAAAAGTTATTTTACAAACATTCGATCCATACCATTGGGTAATTAAAAAAGTTATGGAATATGACTTTAAATCATTATATAAACAAGAATTAGCCGATAGAAAACTTTTTAAATATCCTCCTTATTATAAGCTAATTAAACTACTGCTACTACATAAAAACTCTAGTTATTTATTAGCTGGTGCAAATTCTCTTGGTAAGGTTCTTAAAAAGAGACTAGGAGACAGGGTCTTGGGACCAGAATTTACCATTATTCCAAGAATAAATAATTATTATAATCAACAAATATTATTGAAGGTAGAAAATTCATTGTCTTTATCTAAGGTTAAGGAATATGTACAGCTAAGTATTAATCGTTGGTCAAAGGCTGAGGGCAGTAAATCAATAAGAGTAAAAATAGACGTAGACCCAATGTAAAAGCTTTTTAATTAAATGGTAGTTTCTTGTTTTATATTAATTCGTTAAAAACGTGAGTTCTGAGAGGCTTGAGTCTTAATAATCTGAAAATAAAGGACTTTTTATTTTATTGTTTTTAAAAGGTAATTTCCTTTTTTTGATTCTTCTACAATTTTATCCATGGTTATTGTTTGTACATACAATGCCTTTTTTATTTGATCTGCTGCACAGTCTTTATGCCACATAAAAGGAGATTCTACTATTAACCAATCCACATTTGAATAAGCTCCATATTTAAAAACAATTTCGTAGTTATTAGCTGCGAATACGTCTTCTAATCCATTTTCTTTTAATTCTTGTATTGGTAGTTCATCAGGATTCATTGCTGCTATACAAAAAAGCTCATTGTCTTCTTGGTTATTGCAGTCTTTCCAGAGATATAGCTTTCTAAAGGCTTCAATTCCTCCCTTGTAATCTGTTGTAATAAAAGATTTTGGAATTACTAAATTGGCTAAGTGAATGTATACTGGCATAAAAATCAACTTAAATATAAAGAAGCTTATTAAAAATAGGGGTGTAGTTTATAGAATTATTAATAATTTAGACAAATATTTGTTGTTTTGAAAGAAAAAATCAACTTAAGGGTTAGAGATTTGATGGGTTATTAAAAATAAAATCACACGTTAATTTTCTTTAAAATAAATAATATGGATAGGAAAAGATTCATTAAAAAATCAATTTTAGCTACTGTTGTTGGTTCTATAACTCCACATATACTATCTGCAACCAATTTTAAAAATAAAGAATCTACTTATGATAAGTTGATTCAAAAAGTTGGTTTTAATCATTTACCAAATAAAGAATTTAAAACCATGAATACAGTAATTCACAAAGCAGATTCAAGAGGAAATGCAAATCATGGATGGTTGAAGTCCTATCACTCTTTCAGTTTTGCAAACTACCACAATCCAGAAAGAATGAACTTTGGTTTACTTCGTGTTTTGAATGACGATAGTGTCCAAGCAGGAATGGGCTTTGGAACACATCCTCATGATAATATGGAGATTATATCCATTCCCCTTGAAGGCGATTTGGAGCATAAAGATAGCATGGGAAATGTAGCAATTATCCAGAAAGGAGATGTTCAAGTATTAAGTGCAGGAACTGGCATTACCCATTCGGAATATAATAAAAACAAAGACAAAGAAGTTAAATTTCTTCAAATTTGGATTTTCCCCAAAGAGAGAAATGTAAATCCACGTTATGACCAAATCTCAATAAGAGATATTGAAAAAGATAACGAATTTTATCAAGTACTATCACCCAATAAAAATGACCAAGGAGTTTGGATAAATCAAGATGCATGGTTTAATCTTGGGAAGTTTACAAAAGGGAGATCAGACCAATATAAAATTCAAAAAAAAGGAAACGGAGTTTATCTATTTGTTATTGAGGGAGAAGTCCAATTAAATGGAGAAAAACTTACTATGAGAGATGGGATGGGAATATGGGACACTGAAAGTATAGATTTATTAGCTATGAGCGAAGCTCGAGTATTACTAATGGAAGTGCCAATGAAATTATAATTTCTGAGATGGTGTTGGTGTGTAATGAAGGGGAATTATAAAAGCTAAACGGCTTCGAATGTCTAAAGAATATTAGTTGCCATTTACAAAAAAAAAACTTAACAACAACTCCAAAATAAAAATGAGAATAATAAATAATATTGCAATTTTATTTTTTACTAGTGTGGTAATTATCGGATGTGATAGTGAAACTAAATCTGTATTAGATAGAGATGAGAGCAATGTTGTTTCCAATTTCTTAATTGACGTAAAATCTTTAGAAAGCGATACCAATATTAATCCAATAATTGCTTTCAAAGAATTGGCAGAAGAAATATCAGATACTAAGATGGTTGTTTCCAAAAAAAATATAAAAAAAGTATTAATTAAGTCCAAAAAATATTCCAATTGTGTAATTATAACTGGCAATCATACCATTGTTAAAATTATAAGTTTTGACAATTGTCAACCATCGGAGTCTTGGAAAGCATGTATGCCTTTAGTAAAAGGATTTATAAAGAAGGGAAAATTAAACTACAAGAAAGACTTTATGAATAATTTAATTGGAGCACCTGACAAACAAAATAGAGTAGCATATTTCTTTAATAAAGATGAAATAAAATCAAAAATAAAAGCTCACTCTTTTGAGAAAGCTACCTATTCATCTTATTATAAAAATGGTAATATAAAAGTAACTGGACTTGGATTCGAAAAGTTTGATAGGTATTTTGTTTCTACAAAAGCTGGACTAGATCTAATGGAAGGTCCTGGATTAAATTCAAAAAAAATAGCAAATATCCCAGATAATACAGAATTATGGATAGAATCTATTGAAGGAAAATGGCTTAATATATATACTATTTTTTATCTTAATGTTGGAGATAAGGGTTATGATAATGAACAGATAGAACCTTCACAGTTGAAGGGGTATGTTAACAATAATTTTATTGAAATAAAATCAGATTCAATTAAAAAACCTGGATTTTGGACTTATTACTATGAATCAGGAGAGATAGAAAGAGAGGAATTACATTCTGTAAATTTCCAAAAAAAAATACATTATGATGATAATGGGTTTATTACCAAAATTGAAGAACTAGATGGAGACGAGAATGATTTATTAGGATGGGGACCTGACATGATCTCCAATACTTTTCATAAAAATGGCAAAATCAAATGCGTCAATGAAGGAAGTGCTGGTACTGCAGTAAGTTATTGCTTTGACGAAAATGGCAAAAAATTATATTCATATGATTATGAAATTGGTGATTATGGATTTATTTTATCTAAAGATATCAGAGATCTATACTTTCGAAATTACGAAGAGATATCAAAAGAAATAAAAAACCTTAAAATTTCTGATGACAATGTTGCAGAAAAAATAGAAAATACAGCAATAGAAGAAAATATAATTTTTGAAGAGGAAACTAATAATAAAAAACCACCTGAAAAATCACCTAGTTATTATATATGTTATACCGAAAATAATAACAATAATTTACAATTATGGATAGGTTTTGATGAAAAATCGAACGCCTCAAAAATAAAATACAAAGGTATGAATCTCGAAATGGACTTGATTTTTGTAAAGGAATTGAATGAGAATCCTGACGGACCTTATCCTGTCTTAGTGGAATATTATAATGAAATATATCAAGAAAAAGTAAATGGGGTCTACAAATTAACAAAATCGGGCAATTGGTATTATGCAGTATATACAAGAGGAAGTGACAACAAACAGTTTAGTTTTACCATTGATAATGAATCTAATAATTTTGGTAAAACTCCCTGCTTTTAGAATTTGGTGTAAACAATACAAAACCTAATTATTTTATAAATAAAAATAGAGTAGTAGCAGTATTTTTTCTTTAAAGTATCTGTGATTTTTAATTCCAGCATACTTTTTGATAGTTTTACAACAGAATCTAAAAGACATTAAAACCTCTTTTAGTCAAATATTAGGAAAACATAAAAAATGAAAAAAATAATTTCAGTTATCTTATTAGCAGTTAGCTTAATTGCTTGCCAAAATAACAAAAGCAGCAATAATCAGGATGCAGAAATTCTTCAATTAGATCAAAAAATTAGTCAACTATCAAAAGAAAAAGTAATTGAACAGCAAAAAAAAATCAATTTCCATGACGAAAAAAATGAAGTTAAAATTAGTCAAATCGAAAAACTAAAAACAACATACACTCATATAAGAGCTAAATTTATAAGTACAGACGAAGGAGATTTATTTTACTACAACTTTAAAGACAAAAAAGGTACATACTACAGCTTTTCATACCTAAAAGATGAATCTTACGAGTTATTAGACGCTGGGCTAGGTATAAATCCAAAATACAAAAATAAATACTTTGATATATTCTACCAAGCTGAAAAACATGACTTGCTAAGGTGGGGAACTAAACAAGATTATGATGTAGTAATAAAAATGATATTAGTTGAAGAAAATAATTCTATTGAAGAAGGGGTAACAAGTGAAGACTCAAATTCAAGTATTATAGATAGTATTTCTATCATTTTACCAACTTCGTTTGATAAGGTGGATTTAGATTCTACTATAGAGAGTAAGACTTGGGTAGGATTATTTAGTAATGACAACGATAACAGTGTTACACCTCACAAAACTAAACTAAAAATGAAACCAATACACAGTCCGATGAATGACCAAGAAGGAGAAAAGAGCGGAATAAAGATTTATTGTGAAGGCTATCCTAATGATCCTGTGCTGCTCATATCAGGAATTGAAATTCCTGAAAACATAAAAATTGACTCCTACAAAGGACTTAAATATAGATTATTACCTGGAGAATCGATGCAGTTGGGAGATAACACCATTAAAGCTTTAGGGACGATGGACGAGTATGATAGAGTAAGAGACTATAAATTGTTAATAACAGGAAAAAAGAACGGAACGAGTATTGAACAAATTTTCTTAGAACAAGATTATTTCGATGATTCCATGATTCGATTTATTTGGGCTGGAGATATCGACAAAGACGGATTCCCAGATCTATTTCTGGATATTTCCTATAAATATAGTTTTTCAAATCCAGCATTATTTCTTTCCTCCAAAGCAGGTGACAACGAGTTGTTAAAATTGGTGGCAGAGATTATATTATCTGGGTGTTAATCCCTTAGAGGCTTAGGATTACAGCTTCGAATCCTATTATCTAGTTTATTTAATCAAATAATTTCCCTAGTTTTCGCCTGTCTTTTTTTGTAGGTCTTCCCATAATACCTAAGCTTCTATTTTGCCTATTCATTATTTCTTGCTGCTCTAGTGTAGCTAAATCTGTTTTAGATGTAGTTTCAATTGTATAATCGCTAACAAGTTTGGGTCCTATTCTTGATTTAGGTAAGTCAATAATCTTAAAGCTCTTCCAAATGGGAACTACTTTTATAAATATAATATCATTTTGTTTAATTAGTTTACTGGGCTTTACAGGCTCTCCATTTAGTTTAACTTTATCACTGTTACAAGCTTTGGTGGCCATGGATCTAGTTTTAAAAATCCTAATTGCCCAAATGTATTTATCAATTCTCATTGTTCTGTAAAGTTAATTTTCTTAATATTTAATTTCTTTTAATCATTTAAAAATTATTTTGGTTTATGATTTTTTTTGTTTTTAAATTATTTTAATGAATTAACTCTAAATTTTAATCTTATAAATATTCAAAATAAACTTCTATTTTTATGTCCTATAATTAATTTGTTGTGAAAAAAAATCATGAATAAATTTTTAGTTCTAATTGTTTTATTTATTTCTCCATCTTTTATTGGTCAATCAATTGTAAATACCGAAAAATTATTCACTTCTAACGATGATGGGCTAGGGATATCGTCCGAATTGGCAGGTAGCTCAATTTCTGGAAATGCTTCAGTTTTGTTACTTGGTTACTCCTTGAACTTTTCGTACAAAAAAAACAAAAATTATTTTAAATTACTTTCTGGAGGTCAGTATATTAATAAAGACCGGCAGAATGTTTCAAACAGTCTTTTTACTCAATTTAGGTACAATTATTTTATAAACGATAAAAGTAGATTCTTTAGTTTTGTTCAAGTTCAAAGCAATGCTATTTTGTTAATAAAAAGAAGATTTTTAGGTGGCGCAGGATACAGGTATAACCTTTTTAATTTCAAAAAAGATTCTTCCACTAGATTTGTTTTAGACTTAAGTGCTGGTCTTATTCAGGAAGAAGAATTATTAAATAGAGATAATTTACCACAATTAGAAAAATATTATACCAATTACTCAAGATCTATTTTCTCTTTGGTTGGCATTGTAGAAATAAAAGATAAATTCACAATTGTAAATACTATCTATTTCCAGCAGCATATTAAAAATTCAGACGATTACAGATTATTAAATGAGTCTAATTTAATGGTTAGTATAAACCAATGGCTTTCATTAAGTGTAGATTTAGAATATCGTTTCGACAGTGATCCTCCTTCTATATTAAAAAATAGAGATTTTAATACTAACATTGGTTTAATATTTAATTTGTAGAAAGTAAATAAATCTCCTTTTTTCTAAATTTTAATAATTTTCATGTTAAATAATTAATATACCAACTATATTTGAGCCAATGTTAAGTTACTCTGTCTATAAAAATGAAAATGCCTCAAAGTGGGTTACTTTTATCCATGGTGCTGGTGGAAGTAGTTCTATTTGGTTTCGACAGGTAAGGGCTTTTAAAAGTGAATTTAATATTCTATTGATTGATTTAAGTGGCCATGGAAAAAGTAAATCTAGGTTTAAAGCAAAAAGCAAGCAGGGTTATACCTTTGAAGTGATTAATAAAGATATTATTGAAGTAATAGATCATTTAAAAATTAAGAAATCTCATTTTATTGGGGTATCGTTGGGCACTATTATAGTTAGAGATTTAGCCGAAAAAAATCCAGACTTAGTAGAAAGTTTAGTTTTGGCAGGTGCTATTTTAAAGTTTAATGTTCGTTCTAATATGTTAATGAAATTTGGTAATTTTTTCCGATCCGTTGTTCCTTACATTTTATTATATCAACTTTTTGCTTTTATAATAATGCCTAAAAAGAATCATAAAGAATCTCGATCACTTCTTGTAAAAGAGTGTAAAAAGCTTTACCAAAAAGAATTTATAAGATGGTGTAAGCTTACTGCAGGAATTAATCCATTACTTAGATTACAAAGGTCTAATGATATTAAAATACCATCTTTATATATAATGGGGGCAGAAGATCATTTATTTCTACCCTCAATTAAAAAGGTCATTCCAAATTACGCAAACGCATATTTACATATTATCGAAAAATCAGGACATGTAGTAAATGTAGACCAGCCTACAGAATTCAATAATAAAGTGATTAAATTCTTAAAATCACTAGATAGTTAACTATTTTTTGCGCTTTTAAGTTGTTTGAACAAACTCTTCAAAAGAATCATTGTAATAAATGGTAATTTCCTCCCCTTTATTAATGTTGGCTTTAGCGGCAAATGTTTGAATTTGGTTTTCAAAATCTTTTTTAATCACTTCAGCATTTGGAATTCCGTTATGGTTAAAAAAACTTCCAGCATCGCTTAAGCAAATAGCATCATATTCTTCTTGCCAAGGAAATTGTAAAGTAGCTAATTCTTCTGGTAAGTTTTCGTTTACATGAATTAGTACCATATGGCTTTTAACTATTACTTCTCCTTTTAAAATATTACTAGATGCAAAAACACCTTTTCCATGTACGGGAGATTCTTTTACGGTAATCATACTTTTCATATAATCTTATTTAGTTTTGTTAATTATTAGATAAAAATGCAGTGGAAATAACTATTTTTTTAGAATTTATTCGAAATTAGAAAAACGTTTTAACTAATGTTGGTTTTTAGAAATATAATTCTTGAGTTAAACAAAAGGCAAAATATTTTTTTTATTAGCATATTTGCCAAAATTAAAGAGTTTAATGATTAGAACAATTTCTAGTATTATATGTTGTCTTTTTTTTACAATTTCGTTTAGTCAAAAGGGGCAATTAACAGGGAAGATAATGGATCAAAAATCCAATTCTCCTATGCTTTATGTTACGGTAAGTTTACATAACAACAGCGATACCTCACTTATAAATGGGGTAATTACAGACAATCAAGGAAAATTTAAGATTGAAAATATTATATTAGGCAATACTTACCTTTTGAAATGCTCATTTATTGGTTATCTCACTCTCTATCAAAGGGTATGTTTTGATGGGGAAAAGTCTATTAATTTGGGGGAAATCACCATTGCTCCATCTGTTGAATTACTTAAGGGAGTTGAGGTGAGGGCAGATAAACCCATGGTAACTTATGAAATAGATAAAAAAGTAGTAAATGTAGAACAGATGAATACTGTTGCTTCTCAAACTGCAGTGCAGGTATTGGCAAATATTCCCAGTATTTCAGTAGATATTGATGGAAATGTTTCACTTAGAGGTTCTCAAGGTTTTTCTTTACTAATCGATGGTCGTCCATCGGCTATGCCTAGTTCAGAGGCGCTTCAATTAATACAGGCTTCAAATATTAAAGACATTGAAATAATTACCAATCCCTCTGCAAAATACGATGCTGAGGGCACTGCTGGAATTATAAATATTATTTTAAAGAAAAATATTTTACAAGGGGTTTCTACATTAATTAATTTAAATGGTGGAAACTCTGCAAATGGCTCAGACTATTGGAATTACGGAGCAGATTTTTTAACTAGTATAAATAAAGAAAAAGTAAAATTTAATATTGGTGGGCAGTGGGTAGATAAAAACAGATTTAGAGATATTGAGCAAATTAGAATTACATCTATAGGCGATGAGCAGTCTAGGGTAAATAGTAATGGTTTACATCGTTACTTTGGTACTAATTATGGGGCCAATGCTGCAATGGAGTATAACCCTAACGAAAGTAATTTTATAAGTGTAGGTATAAGTGCAAATGCTAGGCAATGGAATGCAGCCGCCAATTATATTTTCGATGAATACACTAGTGATTCGCTTATAAACTCCTATCAAAATAGGGAAAGGACATTGAGAGATTTCTTTTTTCTTTCCTCTTCTTTGGGTTTCCAGCATTTATTTAATAGGGATAAGGAACACTATCTTTCTTTTACTTCTACTTATAATTTATACGATGGTAAAGAAGACGCCCAAACCGAATTTTTTACCAAAGAAAATATTTTCCAAGGTGGAAATAGAAATACAGAAGTGGGTCCAACTAATACCATAAGATTAAGTTTAGACTATCAGCTACCATTAAAAAACAATATAAAAATTCAATTGGGTACTAGGACCGATATTGGTTTTAGTGGAGACAATCAGGACTCTTATGAGTATAGTTCTAGTTTAGGGGAATATAGTAGGTTAGATTCTTTTTCTACAGATGTTTCTTACCTTCAAAACGTTTACGCTGGATATGGTATTATTAGGGGAGAAGTTAATAAAAAACTAGGTTTTATGGCTGGTTTAAGGGCCGAATATACCGATCGTTTAATTAAGCAAACAAGCAATTCTAATGATTTATCAATCTATAGGTTAGACTGGTTTCCGTCGTTATTTTTCTCCTACAAGGCTAATAAAAACAACCAGTTTAAGTTAAATGCTTCCAGGAGAATAAGTCGTCCTAGGAGTTGGCATTTAGAGCCTTTTATTTCATGGGAAGATCCTTATACGGTGAGGCAAGGAAATCCTAATTTACTTCCCGAATATATACAGTCTTATGAGTTAGGTTATATAAAAACACTTAAAAAAGGAAGTTTTTCAGCAGAATTCTATTTTAGAAACACTAAAAACATTCGTCAGCGAATACAACAAGTTTACGATACTAATGTAATTGTAAAGCGACCAGTAAATGCGGGTATTTCTAAGGCAATGGGAGGGGAGTTTTCGTATAATAAAAAAATAGTTAATTGGTGGAATATAGATTTGGGTATAAACCTTTTTTACTTTCAAATAATTGGGCAAATTCCTGGAGCTAGTTTAAACCAGGAGAGTTTTACTTACAGGGGGAGAATGTCAAATAGTTTAATTTTACCTAATGATTTTAAGATACAGTTTATTACAAATTTTATAGCCGATGTGGTTAGTGTTCAGGGAATAGACAAGGGTTATACTTCTTTTGATTTAGCGCTTAAAAAAGACTTTAGGGAGGGGAAAGTTTCTACAACCTTTCAGTTTAGTAATTTTCTATCTACAGAGAGGCGAGAGACTAGGGTAAAAACACCAACTCTTTATTCTTACAGGATGGCAACTCCAAGATGGCCATTTATGTCGTTGGCTGTTTCCTTTAGGTTAAATAATTACGACTATAAGGACAAGATTAAAACTGAAAAAGGATCAGATTTTTAATGCTATTTTAAATTTAACAGAAGTATTTTTTACATTTGTCGTAGTTACTAACAATTGTTGAAAACCTATGTTTATAAAGTGTTGGTATTTAGAATGTTGAAATTACTTAGTTAAATCAGTTTTTATCGTAAGTTAGCATTGTTAAACGAGAGATAAGAAGAACACGCAAGTGTAGCATTTTGAAAATTTAAATCGTTTGCCAATTTTTGTGAAAGATACTTTAAACCCTAGCGTTTTAAGTTTTGAGAGACCTAGTCCAAAAACATAATTGCAAAGTTTAAAAAAGAGAAATCTTTTAAAACAGAATAATTTTCTAAGTTAAATTAGCCATAGCTAGTTTAATAAATAAACGAGTAAAAATTTTAGTATTTTAAAAGTTTAATCAAGTTCAGCTCTAGGTTTGTTCGAGATAAATGTGAGATAGTGAAAATTCCTTCGGGAACGAATAGCCTTAAGCTTCTAACTGTAGTTTTTCAGTCGGGTTAAACTGATTTAAAGGCGGAATTATCGAAAGGTAATTTCGCTTTACTGTTTTATAGAATTTAATTCATAAAAACCTTCTATTTTTTGGTTTCAACAATTTACTGTTAATTTTCCTCTGTTATTTTTTTTTAAAAACTATTCTTTTTTTCTATATATATCGTATATTTAGCGCTATGAAATTTAAAGTTTTATTTATTATTATTATTATTTTAGGGTTTTTAGTTACAAATTCTTACCATGCACAAATTGTATGCACTTGGAATGGAACTACTAGCACAGATTGGGAAGTTGTCAGTAATTGGACAACTACCGACGGAGGAACACCTGTAGCTTCTGCAAAACCTACTGCATTATCTACTGTTATAATTCCTGATGTTTCAGCTGGTAGTGGTAATGATCCATCAATGTCTGCTAGTGGTTCTTCCGCATCTCTAACGATTAATACAGGAGGGTCACTTACAATAAATTTTGGAAATGTTTTAGATGTTGGTGGAAATATTGATATTGACGGAACTCTAACTCTTTCTAGAGGAACTATTCAGTGTGGTGGCAATTGGGATGATACTGACGGTACTTTTACTCACATTATATTTGGAACTGTAAATTTTGATGGTACTGGGACTCATACTATAAATTGTAAAGCCGGAAACGATTTTAGAATTGTTACTATTGATGCAGGCATTTACTCTGCTTTAAGTAATATTATTGTAGATTTTAGTATTGATATTAAAAATGGAGCATCGTATGATCCTGCAGGTTTTACAACTCAAGTTAAATCTGGTGCCCGAACAGATATTATTTCAGGAGGCACTTTAAATTTTTCAGATGCCAATGGAATTTTTGACGCAATTGATGTTTTTGATGCGGACGACGGTGCAAATATAACCTTTGCAGCAAATGGTAGATTAAAATTAGCTGGAGCTTCACCAAGGTTAGGTAGAATAAATGGTGCTGAGTTTACCAGTTCTGAAGGGACTGTAGAATATGACCTTTCAGGTGGAGGTAGTACACAGACTATTTACGATATTCCTTATTTTAATTTAGAAATAGATGGAACAGATGCAACAGATGTCAAAACAG